>Ga0315914_1000739_pt1 | contig 44178 bp, 22 predicted proteins | sample MpolenodulesMG_FD_203920 | JGI IMG/M metagenome (GOLD analysis project Ga0315914, IMG submission 203920) | Medicago polymorpha root nodule microbial communities from Los Angeles, California, United States - elongated nodules | ecosystem: Host-associated > Plants > Roots > Nodule | place: USA... | reverse complement strand
GTAGAGGAAACCAAGTAGCATAGTTCTTGTCATTTCTTAAATTAATAAAAATACATATTTGTATAGATGCAAATATATATACGTTGAATATCCAAGAAAATGAAAATACATATTTGCCTTATAGCATATCACAGTTAATGTTATATCATGCAGTTATTGCACCAAATGCATTTTCCATTGAAACACTTATCTCTGGTGTGTATATTAAGAAGCTATATTTACTATTTTTTTTAGAAGCATCCTACTGCCTCACGAGCTGCTCCATGACAACTTTTTGAAACATTTCATACAACAAACAATTATTGAAACAAAGATAAGAAGCTAAAGTAATGACATACATAAAAAAAAACTATAAATTTTCAAGTTCGGGGGGCATTTTGCACATAAGTGCAAAACTTCAGGGGAGGTATTTGCAAAACGTCATGTTGACTAACAGAAAAATTTGACGGAGGGGGTAAATTGATTAACATTGTGCAATTTCAGGGGGTAATTGAAATTTTGTTAATTTCAGAGGGGTAATTGACGAAACTTACAATTTCGGAGGATAATTGCCTATTTACTCATTAATTAATACTTTAAGAATAACAAACACACATATTTCTTGATCCATAAGGTCTCTCTGCATTTAGCCCCGGAAATTTACACATTAATTAATCTAATACAATAGATTTTTTTATGTTTGAAATTTGAATATGATTTTTTAGACAGAACACGACAAATGATGAATACCGTAAAAGTACGAAAGTTGTGAAACAACTACTCTTTTTTGGCATTGTCCATACCAACTGAACTAAACTCACGTGGATTGAATATAACCGTACTCTAACCAATGAGACAATGATTCAGATGGCATTTTTGTTTAAATTTTATCTTCTTGATTATATTTAGTACTCACTCTATTTCATTTTTAGTTTGAGTGCGGATTTAACGTTTATTTTAAGTGTACGATTTATCAATTATACTATTTATCAATTTATTTTATACGATTATTGGTGGACTATATTTTTTTTAGTTTAAATAAATTGTATAATTAAAGCATGTAACATACAGTATTTTTGATTTTAAAGTGTAAGAAAGCATAATTATATCTTTCAAATATCAACAATATAATAATTTTATAGAGAAATTAGTTTTGTTGAATATTTTATTAGAAGAAGATGCCGAGAAGAGAAGAGGAATAAACGATAAAGTAAGTGGATTTCTTCTTCTAACCCATTGTGCACGACCGCTACGCTGTTTCTTTCTAGATCATCATCTTCTCCTTTCTTTCCATAGTTTCTTGAATCAATTCATCACGATCAACCATGCATCAAGGTGATTACACCTCCGCTCCATATTACCAATTCCCACACATGCAACAAAACCCAAACCCAATCCCCAATCCTACACCCCCTCAATCCGATCCAATTCCTAATCACTACGCTTCTGCACCCCCTTTCACTCCCAATTACGATTATTCTTCAACCTATTCTCCTTACCCTTCTCATAATCCCGATCATCTTCCTTCCTCCAACCCTAATTTCAATCCTCCTCCTCCTCCTTTCGAATCATCTAACCCCCCTTATCAACCACCTTATTACCCACCCTATGATCATCAACAACATCAAACGCCTCAAAATTATGCACCTCCTAATCCTAACCCTAATCCCAATCCCAATTTATATAATTCAGCTCCGTATTCTGTTCCTCCGATTCCATCATACGAAACCTCATACGATAATCCGGTGAAATCCGATTACGGTGGCGGCGGAGGTGGCGGTGCTTATTTTGATGACAGATACGGAGGAAGTTTTAATCGTAGAAATTCTGATTTGGGATCTGAATTATATGGTAAGCGTCACGATGGTGGTTTGTCAAGGTATGAATCCGGTGGTGGTGATGAAGGTTATGGAGATGGGGTGTATGCTTATGAAGGGGGAAAAGTGGAACCATATGGGGCGCGGGGCACGGCTTCAAAGTCTTCGACTTGGAATTCGTCTTCAACGCCATCTTTTGATGATTTTGGGAGGCCGATTAGTTTTTCTTCTCCGAAAGAATCTTCTGTGGCAAGTAAGATTGTGAAAGCTGTTCCGAAGGTTGATACACAAGATGATGTGAAAAGTGGGGTGCAGAAGTTTCGAGTTAAGCTTTTGGCTGAGAGTGGTGGTCAGAGTACAATGGATGTTCTCTGCCAGGTATGAAGCTGATAACAAATACAGGCATTTGTTCTAGTTTTGTGATTTATCTTTCAATTGATTAATGCCAGTTATTTATTTATTAGTTTAGGGTCCTGTTTGGTATTGTTTGTTTGAGCTTATCTAATTACATAAACACTTGTGAGATTGTTTGACAGAGGTTATAAAACAGCTTATGACTTGGGATTCGTTTGGATTGTCTTATTTTTTAGCTTATGAAAAATAGCTTATGCAAATAAATAAGCTTTTATTGTTACATCATAAGTTCTCACTAACGAAAATTGTATCTCCACAAGTTGTTTTTTCATAAACTACCTTGAAAAGCTTATGAATAACACATAGAAACATTTATTTTTGCATAAGCTGTTGTCCATAAGCTCAAAAATAAGACAATCCAAACGGGCCTTTGATCCATAAACAGATAAGCTGTTTTTTAGCTTATTTCTATAGCTTCTCCAAAACAACTTACAGCTTATATTAGGAACAATTTGAATCTATTTTATCTTTTGTTATAGAAGTACCTTATAAACATAAACACTTACATACAAGTCCTTATGCCATAAGCGCTTAATTAAGTCGTTTATCCGAACAAGTCAGATGCAATAATGCAGTCAAGCACTTGGTTGGGTACTTGGTTGTGCTGTGCTGCTTTTGTATAATTACTTTGATACTTTATCTGGTTTAGGACATTGAGCCAAGATAGAAGTAATTTTGGTCTAGGATGATTGGGTAGTATAAAACAATAATTATTATGCTTGGCCTATTGGATTAATCTATTAGTGTAAACAAAGTAACAGGAAGAAAAAGGTTTTGTCATGCCTTTATTCCTTTGTTTCTCATTTTGTTCACTAATCGTTCTGTGAATTTTGTTAAAGGCTTTTAGACATTCACTCACATGCAGACAATTTCTGATTTGTTTTTCTTTTAAAATAACGTTCGCATATATTGGTATTGCTGCTGACTTGAATATATAAATTTGTTAATGTTTGTTCTTTCAGGTTGGTTTGGATGGACTTCGCATGCTAGATCCGAATACCAGTCGGACATTGAGAATATATCCTCTCGAGAACATAACCAGATGTGATGTGAGCTTCTTGATTTCTTTCCTGATAATTCATCGTATTTGTAAGATTCATTTTCCTATTGAATTGAAATATAACGTTTTGTTAATTGAATAATGCAGAGATTCGATTCATCTACCTTTGCATTTTGGTCGAAGAGCCCTGTAGACATTGAGCCAAGACGAATCAGATTACAATCTAATAGTTACACTACGAACACACTTTTGGATACTGTGACTGCTGCAACCATACAGGTTTTCAAAGAATTTATTCCTTCTGTTATGACAATAGATAGTGCATATTTTTTGATGAATTGGCTACAGCAAGTTTCATTTTAGGAAACATTTTTGGAAAAGACATTAGATTTTTGTAAGGTTGCCTTGGGAAAGGATTAGTTTTAGCTGCTTGACATGTTTGGGTAGCAATGTGATTGATGAATGGCCCTGGAACTACACGAAAATAAAGAAAAATCTGAATTTTTCCTCTACTGTACTTATATACGAGAAAATGCCAGTCACAGCAGGGCTAGTGAGTAGATAGATGAGAAAAATATTAAAAGTGCACATAGATCTGAAAATTCTTAATTTCATTAATCACCAAAATTAATTTATTTCATTGATTCACATTCCTTAAAAGCTGCCAGTTTCTACCGATGCCTCGCAATGATTAAAAAACTGTCAGTTAACAATTGCTCTTTCATACTATTTTCCATGTTGACAATTGCTTGTTATATATGTCTTAATTACTCATTTTTTAATGCAGTTCAAGGAAATGGGTGGAAGTAGGAGGCCTGCTGAATCACTTAAAACAAATGAACAGCCTGCCGAAAGAAAGAAAGGCCTTGGTGATTGGATGAATATCATAAAACCTGCCAACGAAGAGAAAGATCACTGGGTAACAATAGATGCAACTTGAGTTTTCTCCCCCTTTCCCTAACTAAATGATCCTAAGGTTTTAGGCTTTTAGCATATATGTTTTCCTTCAAACCGTTTTCATTTTAACTGGAATTGAATTTGTAATTTTCTCATCTTCTGGTGGTTGACTATATGATTGTGTAACACTAACATTTATAGACGGGTGGTCTCTATTATGGGCCTAGTACTCTATTTTACCCATTTTCAGCCGTAATTGGCATACTTTTGAACACCTCAAAAGTCAAAACTATGTTTTTATTAAATCGGATGCACCCAGTTTTATCTACTAGACCACATTTGGACCCCTAAAATAAGGTCCATATTAGGGGCCACTATATTATTCAACTAATTTACCAAACGTTAGTCTTCGTCTCTATAACTCTTGGAAAATTTCTAAATGCCACAGTTTTGGTGAAAATTGATTGATCAATTGCCTTGTCCTAATTTAGTTTAAACAGGGTCCGCATTCATTAGTCCTTGCCACAATTGCAATCTTAACCCATTCCTCTCTGTGTATAGGTCCCAGATGAAGCAGTCTCAAAATGTACAGCATGTGGTACTGATTTTGGGGCTTTTATACGCAAGGTTGATCTCCCTGTTTCCTTTCTCATGCTTTGTATTCTGTTTTTTGTGCTGTGTTTCTAATGACAGAATTCTCTGTTTCTACCAGCATCACTGTAGGAACTGCGGTGATATTTTCTGTGACAAATGTACACATGGCAGAATCGCTTTAACAGCTGAGGAGAATGCTCAGCCAGTACGAGTATGCGACCGATGCATGGTATGTGTGACATTTTATTTTGGTTTTTGATATGAGGCAGAAATCAGAATAGAAGAAAACCAAGAAAAATATATTGATAACTCTATTAATAGAAGATAAATCCTTGCAATATGATCAATAACAGCATTAGAAGATAAAAGCTAATTCTGAGAGAGAACCAGCCTCTCTCAGACCAAACCACCCAAGCCAATTCTTGATTTTCAGATATCCTCTTTGGTGCCCACCCATTCCTTCAAATTGTTATCCCTCTCTCCTTCATCCCTTGCAATCTTCCTCCAGTGTTATACTTTCATGGGAGGCCCATTGTTTTTCTCTCGATCTCTTTAGAAATATTGGGAGAGAGGATAATTTTTCGAAATGTGTTTGCCTTTTGTAGTTGCCGAGGTAGTTATGCTATTAACTGTGACATGCCAGTTAGGAATTGTTTTTTGTCAAAGGGCATCTCCCATCTCCCCCCATTTCTGTTGCTTATTTTCAAATATTTTAGTATATCAGTTGTAAAAATTGTAGAAGCCATGTTCTAAGTTTCTTATTATCCCACTGTACAGGCAGAAGTGACTCAAAGGCTGAGTAGTGCTAAAGAGTCATCAAATAAACCTCTGTTGCAGAGTCATGAGCATATGGCTCGGAAACTTCAGGTGAATATTTTGGGCATGTTGTGCTATCCGTGTGCTGGTTTTCCTTGTCTTTGGGAAGCTTTAAATTTATGTATATAATTTCTTGGTTAATCTTACTTTTGTTGTGTAAGCGTGCTTCAAATGCTGATTTGTTTTGTCGGTGAATGTCTTTGCAGGAGGAGTTGGAAAGAAATCGGAAGACATCAGGTAATGTAATTTGGGTAAATTTTGGGAGTTTTTGCTGTAATATTGCCGAAGATTTTTTATTCATATCTTTTCAAATGATACAGGTTTCAAGTAATCTATTGTGTGGGTAATTTAGTTCAAAAGGGTGGTTTTTTTTTATTATTAAGATTTGCAAATTAATAGTTGTGGCTCAGTTAAGTGTTCTTATTTGTAGGTTCCAAGTCTGACGGATCTGGAAAACGGATGAAGGAAGTTGCATGTCCTATTTGCACTGTCCATCTGCAGGTCTGAATATTTTGCTTAATTTTCCTGCTGCTAACTTGGTATGCATCACTATGTCATCTTCATCTTCCATTTTGACTTTGTTTTGGAATATTTGCAGGTTCAGGTACCTAGCTCAGGTTCAGAGACCATTGAGTGTGGAGTTTGCCAGCACCCATTTCTTGTGAGTTCTTATTGAGAGTTCAGATGACATGGATACGGATGAAGGTGTCTTGTGCGTTAAGTTTATAATTCAATTATTTTACAGATCTACTACTGCTTGTTTGCACATTAATGATTAATGAGTGGGATTGCCTTGTGTTTACTTTTATCTTTGGGCTTGTTTCGTGACCATTCTTTACCTGCATGTTGTATTTTTTCCCCGAGCTCGGTTTTTATACTTTTTTTTTTTACTTTTTATCTTCATTTGCCCTCTTGTATAAAATAGATGCCGAACTTTCATGTATAATATATGTGAAATTCACTCTAGTTTGAGTCACAATTTTTTATTTATTTTTTAATTATGAGTCACAAGTTTTGAATATATTCAGTTTAGGATGAAAGTCACTGAACTTGTTATCTGTGTTAAGGTCAACTGGTCTGCAATTATTTAATAACCAATTATTTGATAACCAAATTTGGCTTTTTGAGAAGTATAATTTGCTTTTAGAAGTGTTAATTCAATGGAGATCTTTTAAAATTGGGTTAAATAGTGTCCCACTGTTATTTAAGTGATTTTTGGTTCACCCCGATAAAAAAAAAAAGATTCCCCTTGCCTTTTCAAAATTATTTGATTTTGGACTTTCGTTCATCTGACTGTGCAAAATTGACGAGGTGGCGCACTGACTTGGATATGACTTTGTAAAACTGTGGCACGCTGACTTGGATATGACTTTGTAAATCTCTTACATGCTTATTTGGATTTTTACCTTTTTTTTTTCATTTAATTTTTTCTAGATGTCTTTTTTAATTATTTTTAAAAAGTTACATATTTAATTCAACTCAATCTATTATCACCTTTGAAAATTATTAAAATCCGCACCATAAAAACTCAACCATCACTCTCTACAAACAAAACAATGATTTTAAGATTGAAAATTTTCAATTTTGGATTGATTTGATTCCTATTTCGTTTAGGTATGTTCCATTTACTTAAAGCTCCATTTAATCCATTTAGGGGTTAGATGCAAGACATGTGGCAAACAAACATCCAAGGATTGAGATTTTAAATTAAGAAATAAGCTTTTATTTAATTAAATTATAAAAAAGGAAACTCTCCGGTGCCTCCCTCCATCGCCGCCGTTGAAACCACCTCCATCTTCATCGCCAAATCTAAGTATTAAGTGAGAGAAATTTCATTCCATCTCCTTAATTTGACAAACCAAAAACCTAAAATCTATAACATCTTACACCCTTTTCTGTTTCTCAACTTCCTACACAATCAATTGCCATGAAGAATATAGTGGTTGCGGCAGTGACGATTCAAGTGGTTTCAACGACGACAATGGAGGGCGGCAGTAGAGATGGGGAAGAGGAGTGGTGGTGCAGTATGCAGAGGAAATAATGTGTTTGAGAGGAAGCGATACACATAGTTCCTTTTTTCACTTAATTGTATAAAAAAAATTAATTCAAAATATCAACTTTGGATGTATTTTTCGTCACATGTCTAACATCCAAACCCCTAAATGGACTAAATGAAGCTTTACCTAAATGGAGCATACCCAAACTCCCTTTCATATTTTTTCCTCTCCATCTTCGATCTATTTTGTACTCTCTGTCTCCGATTGATTTTCCTCCCTTTCTTTGATCTCGTTTGCTTTTGGAGGTTGAGATTCTTTGTTTTGTGGAATAAAAGTTTGAGTACTACAACAACAATAACCACCAAGCCTTATCTCATCAAGTGAGATTGACTACATGGATGAAATTACGTCATAATGTTATATCATAATTCATAAACTATATTTGAATCCAACTGATTAAGCTCTTAATATTTTTTAATAGTTTCTCTCACAAGAATAAAAGTTTGAGTAACGCGAGAAAAAGAATGAGGATTAAGTGAGATATGGAAATGAGAAATGGGTCTGTGTGTGAGAGGTTTTACTTTTTGGATTTAGGTTCATGATTTGGTTTTAGTGGGATTGTTTTGGGAAAAAAACATATTGAGATTTATGTTTTAGGAAATGAAGGTGAAATTTCTGGGTTGAGTTATGGATTATATGCTCATACTGTACACCCCCTAATGTCCTTTGTACTCGCTCTTAATGGCATCCACATTTTAGTTCAACGGTACCCCCTTCATTTTAAAAACTTCACATGCACAATTTTGTAATGTTAAATCAGTTCTTAAGTTTATTCGAAATGTACAAATTTATTAAAAGTAGGCGTTTTCAAACAAGCGTGACAACCAAATTGCCCCTTACGAAGGTACATGTGACTTGCCCTTCATAAAATTAAATTGTTTATATGCTGTCACTATCAACAATGAAAAACTAATTTTCATGAAAAAACTGCCTACACAATAATATTAATATAGTTATTGTTACAGGTAGATTTAAATTTTGATAAGCAACAAAATATCATGATCTTTCAGGTAGGTGCCATAAATAATCATTACCTACTTCCATTGAACGCAATATCAATTTGATATGATGCTCCCTAGACACGTAAACCTATCTCTATTTGATCCAATCGTTGAATTTGTTCTTTCAGTTCTAATTTAATCGAAGAATATTCTAAACACATTTGTTGCTACACTATATGATCCTTTGGTTTAGTGCATTTGTGGCTTCGAAACGTTAGCGCAATAAAAAGAGAGAAAGATAGACATATTAGTAGAAAAATGAACCAGTTTTAGAAAATGTTTAGAAAAGTGTATTTGTATCACTCTTTGTTAAAAAATATGAGACATTTTTCAGAATGTTTCACTAAACTTCAACGAAATGATGAATTAATAAAAGAAAGTTAAATATTCACCATAAAGTACATAAAGAAATGGAGGAGGAAGAATACATTTTTTTTTATAATTTTAATAACATGTAAGTTAGTTTAATTTTTTTCATTGTCTTTGATTTTAGACTGATAGTGGTTGATATGCTGCTCCTGACCAGTGCTCAAAGTCATTTAGGTTTAGTGATTATCTGTTGCAATAATGTTATGTGTTGATAGTAGGTGATATGCTTATCTTTTAATTAAGAGGGTGTAAGGCTATCAGATGAGAAATTAAATATGCTTAGGTGATGTACAATAAATCATACATCTCTTTTGCAAAATAAAGAGAGCCTTGTTTTCTAAAAATAATATATAGATCAAGGTGGTTGGGGATAGCAGAATTTAATTCTAAATTATTCTACCAGTACTAGTATTCAATCTTGCTAGAGTGAGACCTAGAGATGTCGGTGAAGGAAGTTGTGGTTCATAGGAATTTCATCAGAAACTCTTTTATGCATCATTTTTCATAAGCTCATAATTATTATGAAACATTATTAAAAGGGGTACTCTTTATACTCTTTCCTACATTTTTAGTAGTTTCAAAATATGAAATTCCACAAAGATCGTAGCCAATGTTTGGGAAGCCATAAAAACCATAATAGACTCTTTCAACTTTTCTGAATAAAATATTGATTGAAAATAAATGTTAGGAATTACTAATTAATTTTTTCTCCTTTATTATTTAAATTTGAAGTCAGGATTTTTAACTCTTTATCTCTTATTTCAAATCAATTGAACCACTTGTTGTTGTGTACAAGTGTGAGTTATATGTCCCACATCAGATAAAAAAGTAAAGGTTGAACATCTTATAAGTAAGATGACCCATAAACTCATTGCCTTAAAGTTTTGGGTAAGAGTGTGACATCTCTCTTGCATGTGCAATTGTTCTAACCTCGATGTGGCCCTAAAGGCGGCTTAATAGTTTTAGGTTTAGAAAGACTGCTAAGATGTGTGCTTGCTGCTGTATGCTTCCTGTCCGATGTTGCACTGCAGAAAGAAGTGAATGGCGTGGCAGTGAGGACTTTACTTAAGCATAGAATATGAATGCTTTGGCTATCCTATCCTTTCACTAAGATGCTTTCGTCCCTCGCTTCACTCTTTCCTACCGCATATCCGCTGCGCTCAATATGCGGCTACGGCTAGGCGATCATATCGTGCCAAAAAACCTTTTTTATGTATAGAGAGATCCCCTAGATCAGAAGCTAGGGCTAGGGTCAAGCAAGTCTGCCTCCATCCGTTTATTCCATAGCCTATCGAGCCAAGCCAGATCTGCGTGAGAGAGCCACTTAATTAGCAATAATGAGAGAGTGCTTTTATCTCATATGAGAAAGCGACGGCGGTCCCATGCTCCCCTCACTGACCCAACACACTAACTCTCCATCAAATTAATCTCTAAATTATCATCCTATCACCTACTTTTAAATCCAAATATTTTTTAGATGACAAATGTTATTAATTAATTGTTACATTAATATTTTTTATTCTTTTGTGTGAGTTTTAAAATCAAGACTTCCAACTCTTTATTTTTATTTTATATCACTTGAACTATCAAACTTCCCTTAAATCGGAAGAGTTAATTTGATGAATTACTAAATTGAAGAGAGTAATAGTTAATGGTACATTCAGCATTAAATGTATCTGATTGTACGTTGTAAAGCTGTATCTTATAAATATGCATGTCAGCTGTTATTTACTATTTTTAAATAGAATTCGCAGTTTATCTCCACACAGCGACAGAGACTTTAACTCATCCAGTCTCACAGCAATGGAATTTTCGAATTTCCTTTACTAGCTAGAAGAGTGGACTCACTCTTTATGCGTGCGTATGTCTTGCCAATTTACCACATATGGCATGCACCGTTTCCTCAATTTTTTATCCACTAGGTATATGATGCACATAGTGGAAAGGCTTGTTTGACAAGCAATAAGTACGTATTAAAGCTGAAACATTCATTTATTTATGCACCAAATTGAAAACCAACAATGTTTATCTAATCTAATATGAAAATTTTATTATGAAGTTGTGTGCAAATTGAGGATGTGTAAGTGTATCTGCACATAGTGGTCATACTATAAATTAATTTGACAGTAACCCTCTTTTTCACCTAGGTATCTACGCTCAATGTTTCCCTCAAGAGAAAAAAATGTTTGTTTTAACTAAAACAGAAGTTTTCGTTGAAAAGTCTTCGTAGTAATTTTTATAAGTATACATCAATTTAAAATAATGAGTATTAAACCAAATGACCCGCCGTGCCCTACGGTGGAGGTTTATGTTTGCTTAAACAATTGCCTCAAGATAAATGCTTGCTTAATCAATACTTGTTGACAAAAAAAACAGTAGTATGTTAGAATTGAATACTACTATGAAAAAACAGACCAAATAGTTCGTGCAGTCAGAAGTTAGATGAAGGCATTTCTTGCAAGCAATAAATGAGTGAGATCTAATATATGTTGCTAATCTGGAGGAATACTAATTGTAACTTAAATTCAGCTGAAAAGGGAGGGAGGGAAGAAAGAGCATTTGCAAGAAGTAGCTAGACTTATTAATCTTCAATGTGTTCCTTGATGATTTGTTTCTTCGTATTATTGGGAGTTGTTTCTTACACAACTAAGGCTAGTTTGGCAACACTAGTGCTTCCACCAAATGCTTCATTTCCAGCAGTGTTTGTATTTGGAGATTCAATCATGGACACGGGCAACAACAATAATAACATGAAAACATATGCTAGGTGCAATTTTCTTCCATATGGGAAAGATTTCAAAGGAGGCATCCCTACTGGTCGGTTTTGCAATGGAAAAGTTCCATCAGACTATATAGGTACATATTATATTATCTTCAGATATATTAATGTTACATAGCATATATATGTCTTATAGTTAGGAATATATTCCTTCGTGTAGAACCACTTATACATCTTCAATACAATGGAGTATACTATTTGTGTGTCATGGTCTTAAATTGCGGTTGTTGCTCTTATGGTGCAAACAGTTATATTGTAGTAAAATAAGCACAAAATATGGGTGATGCAGCCATAATTTCAGTTGCAATATCAACACCGAGACATTATCTAAAATGGTTGTGACCGCAATTGTGATCGCTGACTACATTCTAAAATCATGATTTGTATTACATTAAATTACCCTCAATTCATCGAGAGGTAACGTAGAAAAAATCATCTAAGAGTGGTGAGTGAAATCTAAAACAAATTTAAGTTTATAAGTTTTTTTTAAACTTTTGTATATTTGCTAATATATATTTTTTGGAAGGGATTTTTGCTAATGTATAAAAGGTATTTTTAACAACAATAAAAATAATAGGCACCAACCATAATAATACTTATTTATTTATGTTAATAAATAGAGCATCTCCAATGGTAAACTCATGATGAGTGGTTTAAATAAATTCTATAGTGTCATATCACTTTAAAGTAACTCCTTTATTTTTTTGTTCTAATACTACAACCCCGCTCCCAAACAGGGAGTATCTAATATGGACTCCAAATTGAAGGGACCATGGATGAACCTAAAAAATTTACTAGATCCGGCCAATCAACTTTTGTTTTTGGGGAAAAACTCCTATTATCTTTCTCAGACACTCAAAATAAAACTCCTTTCATCTTTGAAAATTTATTGATAGGAAAGACAATTCCTTCATAAATTAGAATGTAGGAGGTGAACTGAATATCTTCCATAAAATATGTGAAGAGAGAGACAACTCTAAAATAAACTATTAATTAAAATCTAGCTGGTGTTGAAATGAAATAGGAGTTTGAAAAGGTATTAGAACTTGACCAAGGAATGTGCCACGGAAGTAGTAGTTGAAGGATATGAAATATGAGTTGGGTTTTGATTTTTGAGTGGTTTAGGAAGTTGATTTTTTTTTATCTAGTCGCTTTTTTTTCCAACAAATCGTGATCGGTTGGAGCCGGTCGTTTTTTGAAGTTCAACCATGATCTTTCAATTTGGGGTCCATATTAAGGGCTTCCAAATAATGGATCCACAAAATTGTTTCAAAATTATCTCTCAAAGCCACTTTTTATTGCTTCAATGTGCTCCTAACTATATGCTTTTGTCCCTCCAATAGTAAACTTAGTAAATGAATTTTTATGAATCTAAACACAAGTTATAAACCATCGGGCAGTTCAAATTTCACACTCAGTAAATCAAAATCTGCAATAAAATTTGATCCGCTCGATTTTGATCCATGCATTGAATGCGTGCAAATGATGACGGTAGGGACCAGGGAGTCTGAATTCAAGGAATCACAATTTACTTCCTTTTCTATTGGTCTGATATAACAGTTGAAGCATTGGGCATTAAGGAATTTTTGCCGGCGTATTTGGATCCAAATATCCAACCTAGAGATCTCGTCACGGGTGTTTGCTTTGCATCCGGTGGTTCCGGGTATGATCCACTCACATCCAAAACTGCGGTACGTATTTTGATTTTCATTCATTAATTTGCATAATTTATCTATATTAATTTTTTTTCTTCATTTTTCTTCATTTTTCTTATTCCTTTCTAACTTGGTCACTGTATCATATTATTATTATTAACCAGTCAGCTATATCGTTGTCCGGTCAAATAGATTTGTTCAAAGAATACATAGGAAAGCTAAAAGGAATTGTTGGAGAGGGTAGAAAAAATTTCATCCTAGCCAACAGTGTTTTCCTTGTGGTTCAAGGAAGTAACGACATTTCCAATACATATTTTTTGAGTCATATTAGACAACTGCAGTATGATGTTCCTGCTTACACTGACCTCATGCTCGCCTCTGCTTCCTATTTCTTAAAGGTATACTCCTAATAGCATAGTGTTTCAATGTAGTGATTGAAAATCCTAGAGAATTTATAAGTTCAGCAATGCAAATGCTTTATTTGAATTCCTTTCATTTATAATTTTTTTAATTTGAATAGAGTAATTGCTTATTTAACGTTGGGTGATAATTTTTAAAAATTTCATAAGTTTTGGGGTAAGAATATAAACATCAAAAGAAAATTGGTACAAAATGGCAATATTTAAAAATTTGACCAACTAAAAGGGCCAAGTCTAGGGGAAAGGTCTAGACTCTCATAATGCGGTCAATCAATGTTCAAATTCTAATTGAAAAAAGATATTCACATTTATCGTCTGACACTCCTCAAGATTATCTCTAGTAAAGAAACCTATAGAAGACAAAAAAAAAAGGGGGTCAAATTTAAATTTTTTGAAAAGCTGAACAATTTTTTTTCAAATTTATAGAGAAGCAAAAAGTTGAATAATTATAGAGGGTAATATGATGTCAAAATTTGAAACATATAAATAAGTTGTAAATTTTGAAAAGAAAAGGTATGGGATCATTCTAAGATTCATATATTTGATAAGGTAGTGAGAGGATTTCAAATTTTTTATTCTTAGGCGGTATTTGAAATTTTTTAAATTTAGTTTCAACAAAATCCCTTCGTTATAAATTCTCTAAGAGTATGTTTGGATGAAGTAATTGAGAAATTTTAAAGAATTTAGAATTCTAGGTAATTCAAATGATTCAATTAAATTGCTTTCATTCTTAAATATTATTGTTTGGATGGAGTAATAATTTTTTTTATTGTCATCATATTTGGGCAACTTTTATAAATTTCAAATTTTTTAGGCCAAATTTGAAAAATGAAATTAGGGGTCAATTTGCAAATTTCAAAATTTTTGAGGTGCCAAATTATAATTTTGGAAAATTTGAGGGGCCAATTTGCAATTTTTTATAAATTTATTGGGGTCAAATTGAAAAATTTGAAGACCAAAATGTAAAATTTGAAAAATTATGACGATGAAGAATTTTGAAATTCTTAACTTTTAGGTGTCATTTGAAATTCTCTAAATTTAACTTGAACAAAATACTTCATAAATGTCCATCATTTTGAAAATTCTTCAAACTATTATCCAAACAATGGAATTTACCTCAAAGTATTTGAATTCCTTCAAATCATTATATTCCCTCCAAACATCTCCCATCCAAACACACTCTAAAACTTTTATATATTGAATACTCTGACATTGAATTACCTCATCGATCCAGGAGTTAAAGAATGTGTAAGTGCATGTACTCATGTTTTTATTTTTGGTACACATTTTCTCTGAATTCTATTAAAAGGAAATATATCAACTGGGTGCACGGAGGATAGGAGTATTAAGTGTTCCACCAATTGGGTGTGTACCATTTCAGAGAACGGTTGTTGGAGGAATTGAAAGAAAATGTGCAGAAAAAATCAACGACGCATGCAAGTTATTCAACACTAAATTATCAAAGGAGCTTGCTTCTCTTAACCGGAACTTGCCCAATACAAGGATGGTTTACCTTGATGTTTATAATCCTCTTCTTGACATCATTCTAAATTACCAGAATTATGGTATGTATAATCCGACACTTCTTTTTATTAGCAATTTATTTTTTGGATTTGATACTAATTTATATCATATAGGTTATTCATCTAAAATTTTACGCAAATATAAAATCACTTAATAAGTTATTGAGACTTATAAAAAATAAAGTTGTTTCATAAGATTGCAAATACTTTGATCTTGAAAAGACTCTAGATATGAAAAGATTGAACTCCCGAGTTAAGATTCTAGATCCTCCACTAATATAACACAAACTCTTAATCCAACGACAATTTCTATAAAACTAGTATTCACTAACATTATTGAGTAATGTAAATATTATATGTGGATTTGATAAAAATCATCCACTAATTTTTATGAAAGCAAGTTTAAACAACATGCACCTTAGAGTGCATTTGACTACTTTTAGTTACCACTTATTAAAACACTCTTAAAAAAATAAATGGATATATTTTAGAAAATGTTTATATGAACCATAACTTACTTTTAAGAATGAGTGTTTCTGCAAAATGTACCTTAAGATATGTTCAACGACTTCTTAGTTATAACTTGTTAAAATACTCATTTAAAAATTAAATATAAGTGAGTGTGTCTCTCACTCTCTCTCTATATATAATCAAATCACCTCAAATTTATTTTTCTGTAAAAATTTAAGGAAATAATATCATAAAAGAAATTACGAAATTATTTAAATAAAAAAATCACGTAAATTTGAAATTATGGAAATCAAGAAAATGAAATATGATTGAACATCTTTACAAAAATAAAATGATTGAACATCTTAACAAAAAAAATAATACATTTATCATATTATCGAAAAAATTGCATTATCAATGTATAATTATTAAAATATTTATTTGCTTTGTTATTACAAAAATTATTATTTTATTCTTGTACAGTTTGTTAAGAAAATATTTGTTTTCATTAGGTATAAATAGTAAATACCATGTTAAAATTCATCTGAAAAATTGTACATAAAAATTTGTTTTGCTTTTATAATGGCAGGTTATAAAGTTGTCGACAAAGGATGTTGTGGCACAGGCGTAGTAGAGGTAGCAGTGTTATGCAACCAATTTGCTACCCAATGTGAAGATGTCAGGGATTACGTTTTCTGGGACAGTTTTCATCCCTCGGAGAGTGTTTACAGCAAGCTGTTAACTCCTCTTCTTCGAAAATATATACACCAGTTCTTCTAGTTTCTTTTTGGTTAGTTTCAATTATACAACTTAATTACATGTAGGACTTACCGATTTCTTGCAAAACAAATTTATTTGTTTTTAAAATTTCTTTCAAAAGGATGCTTCGTAAGGAATATTAGTTTTTAAAATTTCTTTCAAAAAAATTTCTTTCAAAAGGATGCTTCGTAAGGAAATATCAATGGCCTAAGATATTATAAAGTGTATGGTGATGTTTTGTGAGGTACATGAAATAAATGATTTTGTGTTTTAAGGGGTCATCATCTACAATGATTTTACATTTAAAAGGTTTTTTTTAGCAGATTTAAATGCTACTTAAAAAATCATTGAGAGCAAAAATCTAACTAATCTCGATCATAAATGTACTTGCAATGAGTATAATAACGAAACTATGGTTTGGTATCTGTTTAAGTCATGTTCTGAGACTAATCTTAAGAGGGTATTTATAGCCCTCTTGGGTCTCTTTCTTTCTTTCGTATAACTTAGACCCTAAGACACATTTTTCTAAAAGCGCATGCACTTCAGGTTAATTCAGATATTTTGGCTGAATATTTAGTCCTAAGATACAAAAAAGACGGTTTTGGGGATGCGGATTAGCAACAAGTGAGCCCTTTAAGAAATATTGGTGATCCACATCTCCGAACACGAGTATTAGAATAAGACGAAGTAGCTAGTTAAAATTGATGGTCCAATAAAAATGTTTAGTAATTTAAAAGAAAATGTTTTTCTTTTTGAACTAAAAAAAGATTACGAAGATAACAATATGGTCATTTGGATTCAAAGAAAAAAAACAATACGGTCATTTATTATGATTTTTCAAATGTTCACAGTCAACAAAAAATCAATAGGAGTCATTATAAAATTAAGGGTTAAATATGTCTTTGATCCTTATAAATATACAAACTTTTTATCTAAGTCTCTAAAATTTTCCTTCGGCTTTTATTCCCTATAAAATTTTCAATCATCATTTTTTGTCCTTATTTTTAAGTCAAATTTTGTATTTTCTTTAATTAAAATTGTACATAAATATGTAGGATATTGTAAAAATCTTTGAATTTTTGAACAAAACATGAATTAAATATGAATTTTTAACCGCCAAAAATATTGAAAATTCATATTTAATTCATGTTTTGTTAAAAAAATCTAATTTTTTTTGGAGAGATTCTTGTAATACTATAAACTTTTATGCAAAATTTTATTAAAAAATATGAATTCTACATATGAGTTTACTTAAAAGAATGGATCAAAAGTAAAAATGAAAAACTTTTGAGGGACTAAAAGTCAAAGATTTTTTTAGAGGAACTAAAACGAAAAGTTTGTATTAAGGGTTAAAAATATATTTAACGCTAAAATCAATACGGTCATTTATTATGATTTTTCAAATGTTCATGGTAAATAACCACCAAAAACAATTTGTTTGGTTTAGAGAGATGTTTTCATTAGTTTGGATGGTTTTTTTGGGGTGAGTAGTAGGTGTGTTTATGGATTTCGTTTTTAGTTGTGTTCGCGTTTGTGATGAAGTTTGATTTAGGTGGTGAATAGGGTTGGGAATAGGCTAGGCCGGCCTACAGGGGCCTACGGCCTGGCCTGTTTAAGCCTGGTCTGACCTGTTTATGAAAAAAGTTAGACTTAGGCTTTTGAAAAAGCATATTTAAGTAAATAGGTCAGGCTTAGGCTATCAAAAAAGCTTACGAAGCCTGATAGGCCGGCCTATTCAAGCATATTATTAAAATTTATTTTTTATTTATATTGAAATATAATTTATATTAAACATAAAAATCAAGAAAAAACACAAATAATAGACTTTTTAAATAGGCTTTGAGGCCTTATAGTGAAATAGACTTTTAAAGCCTTATAGCAATAGACAAGCCTTACAGTGAAATAGGCTTTGAGGTCAGTTTGGCCTATTTAGAAGTAGAGAAAATTGAATATTTTATGACTTTAATATGAAGTAGGCCTGTACATAGGCTTCTAGGCCAGACCAGACTTTTAAATAGGTTAGGTTAGGCCAAAAAAATAGGCCTATGAAAGGCCATAGGCCAGGCTTAGGCTTGCTAAAAATTTCGTAGGCCAGGCTCAGGCCTATCAAAGCCTGGTCTGACCTGGCCTATTCCCATCCCTAGTGGTGAAGTTGGTTTTGGTTGTTATTTTCTTATGGGTGTAGAAGACAATTCTTGGTTAAGTGATGTTTCTTTTAGGTGTTTTGTCTATATAAGACGCTTTTATTTTGTAACTTTTAGATTGCTGCTCTCTGTTCGTCTTGTGTAGAGACTTGATTTTTAATGAATTATGCCGTTTAAAAAAAACCTTGAATTGATATTATTTGCTAAAGTTTTATTTAAATATATCTTGACCAACCGATATTTAAGACTCAGTAATAGACACGACAAGTACAATAGTTTTATTAACTTTAAAATCTATTATTGAAAGATGCAATTAAGTGTAGGTTTAAATAATAAAATTCAATGTAATACAACAATTATTGCATTACGTGTATTGTGCTTTAGCAAGAAAGTAAGCAAATTATATTGTAAAAATAATAATTGAGTCGTTAAAAAATACTGCAAAATGAAAGAGTTTTAAATCGAGCCAATGGTCCTGCCCAATCACGATTAAATAGAAAGATGTAACTTAAGTGTAGGTTTAAAATCTCCAACTAAAATCACTACTTAACTAAACGTGATGAATTTGTGTTGCTACCCTAGGTGATCAAAACCCAACTTCCGGAAGTATATATAGATGAGTATTTTAAAAGTCACATAGATTGAAATAAGATTTGGATGAGGATTCAGAGACCATACATGATACATGTACCTACCAGCTAAAATAATAATAAAATAAAAATAAGAAGTGCAAGCAAATATCAGCTTAGGATCACTCCTTTAATTTTGGGTTTGGCAAATTGCATTAAGTAGAAGCCAGCGAAGAAGAAGGTAGGATCAGTGGTATATGTGACTAAGAGATGTCATTTGTGATTTTAAGTCAGCTAGCTAGCGGTTGAGGTGTGGAGGTCCACCACTTTTTCTGGTTACTACCTAATTAACATCCAACTGGCTTTTTATTTATTATATTAAGTGTGTCCCAAATAAAGGTAAAATAATGAACAATGTTCCAATCCAGTCATTTCTGGAGGTAAATAAATCTGTTTGGTGTTAAACTTTTCTATTTTTGGACGAAGAAGTTAGTGTGTTTCATTTGAGTAGAGATTAAAGTTTTGGTGATAATTGGACAGCTATCATCATATAACTGTGTAGTTGTCATTTTATAAATTTATATTGTTTTTAAGATGAATTGTCATTTTATATTGTTATAAGTACTTGAGCGTTATATTTTTCTCTCCTGTGATATTAATAATTACTACATATTCATAGTATATTTTTCTCTCTGCTATAGAAATTTATTACTCACTCCGGCCTTATTTAAAGAAAATTTCAGATCAACAAAAATTGATGTATTTAGTTAAAAAAATTGAATCAAATACATTAATTTTTGTTGATCTAAATATCTCTTATAAATAGAATCAGAGGAGTACTTCAATAAATTTTTTCAAATATAGTTTTTCTCTCTGGTATTACTTCCATGAATTTTGTTAATGGTTTCTATATATTTTTTTGAGGCAAAAGCATATATAATAGCGTTTCACTGATTAAACTATATTCAATACAACTTGGTGTATCAACCAAGATCCGAAAACCAGCTAATAATGTGATGCCTTTGTTAAATCATAAACAACCTCATCTACTTGTTTTTGCATAAACTCTACACTAAAGTTTACATAAATTTGTGAAAATGGGCTATACAACTATCAATAATAGTCCCAAACCTTGATTAAAAGACAAGTTGATCAATTTGAGATTTTTTCTCTCTCTTCAATTTGGAAATAAAAGATTAGTTTAGGGTTTCTAATTTTTTTTTTTGATTTTAATATTAATTTGTAATTTAATTTTATGATTATATTTAAAATTTTAATGAAGTGGATATGATGTGTCAAAAGATGTGTCACATACACAATGTCACATCATCCAAAGAGGAGGGGGAGCAAATTTGTTTTGTTGACCTTCTAAATAGGGAGATGAGAAAGTTGGTTTTGAAAAAACGGGTATCAAAAGTTAACAATTTTAAAAATAGGAAGATCAAAATTGCATTTAAGCCAAAAAAATAAAATCAATCATGTGCAGATAAAATATGAGAGATTATGGGTACATTGTTATAAATTTTCACGCCATAAATATCACCACTAGCTTCAACCTTTTCTGTTAAGGGTGGATACACCTTCAACACATATAATCTTACTTCTTACTTAATATAAATCAAAGATGGTCTGATTTCCCTAAATCACTAACCTTAATGCAGCCCTAACACCCTAAAATGACAAATTTAACCTTGAATAAGAAGTTATTTCCCTCCTAAATCATCACATTGATGAGCAACTAACTACTACTTAACATTGCCTTCACCAATTTAATTTTGCACGTTTTTTGGTACCTAGAGTCATGCCAATAATAAATGCAAACATGAAAAAACGTGCAAGACGCGGGGCTCTAGAAGTATTTAGTTGCTCAAAGTGTTTAGTTGCACACCTTTGGGACTTACAACTAGGAGACATCATTTAATTCTTGTTTTTTTGTGTGTTTTCGCATGTTATGTTCACGCCAACTAAGAACCTTATGCCATTCTTATAAATTGGTGATACCATTTGGTTTGTTTGGCCATTGTCTCAAGCTAGCGCACCTGCATACAAAAGCTCTTTTTAAGCGCATCCATGACAACCAAATGTTTGTATTTGCATCAACCAATTTTTTCACATGAGCAACTATATGTTGCATTGTCAAGAGTTACATCAAGGAAAGACTTGAAGATATTGATTATTGATGGTGAAGGGGAAGATAACTATGTCACATCTAATGTAGTTTACAAAGAAAATTTTCAAAATGTACTTTGATTTTTTGTTTAACTGTTTGACTTTCTTATAAAAAAACCATGTATGTCACTTTGATCAATAATACATGATATTTTAGAATGGTTTATTTTTCAATTTGTTTGAGTTGATTGTAATCAAAATATATTAATCAATAGTCTATAACAGAGATGAGGATGTTGCGCTGGATGAGTGATAAGACTAGACATGATAGGATTAGGAATGACACCATTAGAGAGAGAGAGAGTGGGGGTAGCACCTGTAGTAGAAAAGTTGGTAGAAAATAGGCTTAGATGGTTTGGGCATGTAGAGAGAAGACCCGTAGATGCCGTGGTAAGAATAGTAGATCAAATGGAGGAGAGTCAAGTTAAAAGAGGTAGAAGAAGACCTATGAAAACTATTAGAGAAACCATTAGAAAAGATTTAGAGGTCAATGAGTTGGATCCAAATTTGGTTTATGATAGAACACTATGGTGTCATTTGATCCATGTAGCTGACCCCACTTAATGGGATAAGGCTTGGTTGTTGTTGTAGTCTATAACAGACCCGCGCGACAGCGTGGATCAAGAGTCTAGTAAACAAATAAGGAGAAAGATGATCTCCTTGCAGCAAACCCTAAACAAAAATAATAGAGCATGCTACATTATCATTGACAAATACATAATAGTCAAATGTTTCAACACATTTCATGATCCACTTGATCCATTGTTTAGAAAAAATATATTCACGGTAGCATTTCTAAGATAGGTCTAGTCGATCCTATCATAAGCTTTAATAATGTCAAGCTTAAGCGCCACATCACCTAGTTTGCCTTTGACCTTTGATTTCATGTAATGCACAATTACAATAGCAACCCATTGCATCATCTATGATTTATATTACAATTAACTATCTGAAATGCATTTAGCTAGAATAAACTTCAACCGGTTTGCAAGAACTTTAGCAACAATCTTATAGACCACATTGCATAAAAATATAGGACGTTAGTCCTTCATTGTCACTTGGGAATATCCTTTTGGGTTAAATGCAATATTTGTTATTGGTGAATTGCTTTTATAGAGGCTTAAAAAACAAGTATCCAGAGTTATCTATCCATTGGAACTCGTGCGATATTAAAATCTTTGAACAACTAATACTATTTTGAGTATGGAAAAGTGGATTGTTTGTACTATATTGGTCGTTGTAGTTAAATAGGGAAACAATGGTCGAGAGATAATATTATCAGGATAAAGTTTCATTAACTAATCTTCTGATAGCCTTCCTTGATCGACTATACTGCTTTTCAATTATATTGTCACCTGTCGCTCATCGAACATTTCCAACTCTGACAGACAACACGAGATCCATTATTTTTATTAACTTCCTATGTCTAGCTCAGTTAATAAATACAACAGCGTTAAGATCCAACGATGTGCAATTGCAAACCTAGCTTAATGTTTTGCAACTAGCATCCACAAATCCTCATACACATGTCCCAATTAGAGGAGGTCAACGTCTAGCACTTCCTAAGTCAAAATATCATTTTTGGTTTGCATGTCGGAAAAAACATTAAGTGCGGGAATAAAACATCGATATAATGAAATAAAATTTATATATAACTAGTCAAATTTAATATCTACATCAGATTCATAGCAACTATACCTAAAATAAAAAATAGAGAGGATTAGTTAAACATAACCTTACGATACAAGACATGAAGAAGAGAGATTTTACGTCGAAGTCGATTCTTCGATCTCCTTTGATGTAGCAATTTCGTCTATATATATATATATATATATATATATATATATATATATATATATATTGTCTTCAACAAACATTGGGTATGTGGTATGTGATGAAATCTCCCTTGAAAAGAAGTGAGGATCTCTATTTATAGAAGTCGATAAGTTGAATTTTGTCTATAGTATTTGGCTCGCCAAGCGAACCTGAGCTTTCTTTAGATGGAGAAAAATAACAACTCATCCAACTAGTTGCTAACACAACCGTATTCTCTAGGCGAATTGTCCGCCTGGCGAATAGGCTCTTGCATATTCTCGTAAACTCTATGGAGTCTTTCACTCCAGCTCGCCTAACAAATCTTCTTGATGCAACTTTGAAACTTTCTATTCTGATTCGCTTCTCAGTCGCTTTGGCTTGCCTAGCAAATGTACTCCGACTCATTTTTTGTTGTTATTTCTTGGTCATTAATCTCAAAAACTTACATAATTAAAGGGAAATATGTAAAAGTAGAGTAACTAGAGTTTTTTTTTTGTTGACCAAAGTAACTAGAGTTATAAATATAAGAACTTTATATTTGCATGATTTTTGGGGTTTTGCTTGATAACTTTTGAAAAATTGTTAAAATTCATTACAAAAACAAGAACCGAAAATGGACATATGAAAGTAGCTTTTAAGTGTTTTACATACTACATATTCTAAATATTGCCATGCTTATAATATACTTAAATCACGTACAACTCACTGTGGAAGCTATAACGTGTGGCTTCAAATGTTAACTTTCAATGCGGGTCCAGACACTAGCTCTATAGTAGTATGGTAAGTTGGAGGTCCTGAATTCGATTTCAGAAAACCAACATTTCCGCCTTTCTGCTAACAATTTATTAACACCTTGCATTTACCTAGAAGATAAAAAATAGAGTTTTGCTATTGACATTTATTTCTCTTTAAAGACGGGTGATTTAAGGTCAGTTTTGATCCAAAATCACCCATTCAATTTGTATGCATAAACAGTCTTATGTTTTATGCTATTAACATGAATGTTGTTAGTTTAGTTTTTTCGCTAATTCATCATTTTTATTTTTTGCGACATTAAATTTTTATTGTATCGATACCCTTTACCAATTTAAATGAATATAGTTTTTTTTTTGTAAAAAAACATTTATTTCTTTAAAGTCTAAACCTAACTCATCCAAGACGAAACATAATTCATATTTGCCCGTGACTTAGATAATAGATAGGAGTGAACCTAACTCATCCAATACGAAACATGAACTCTACCAATAAAAGAAGGGAGAGACATAGATGTAAGGGTTTGAGTTAAGCATACAGTTGTAAGGGAAAGATTCAAATCAGAACGAACCAACAACGTATGTTGCTGTACAACTTTACAACATTTTTACTTCAAAAAAAAAAAAAAACGTTACAACATTTTAGTACTATTTCTTTCAAAAAAAAAAAAACTTTACAACATTTTAGCACTAATTTATAATTTAATATTGTTATTTATTTTTTATAGTAAACTCTGTTTGTTAAAAAAATATGTTACAGTTTACAAAAGTATTTCTTAAGTGGTGATAACAAAGCAATTAAACTTCATTTTTTTTATTAAAAAAAAAGCAATTAAACTCCAAATACCACTCCCTCCATCCCACAATATAAATCACTTTAACATGAATTAAGAAATGTAATTAATTGCCTAAAATAAATAAATTTAATAAAGTTTTTGTAAATTATCCTTCATTCTTCAAAAAAATATATTATTCTTTTTCATTATAATACGAGAAAGAGAGATAACAATAATTTAAAAAATATAAGTATTAAACATATATTTTTACGAAAGAGTTATAATTATTGAAAGTATAAAAGAAAAAATAAAATAAAATTTTTAGATATTTTAAAACAATGTTTAAATTAAAACAATTTATTTTTGGTGAATATTGTGATATCCTTGACATTTTGTTAAAGATGTCAAAGAATTGTCCTTTATTCCTTCAAAAAAGAAAAGAGTTGTCCTTTATTTATTGGGAACTTCTACGGCACACTCATAAAGTGAGGTGTACCACTCTTCCTTTATAATTTTATAGATAAACGATCATTTTTGTGTAATAAATAGGTATTTGTCAATATTTATATTTTATAGAACATCATTTTATAAGAAAAAATATCATTTCATTGTTTATAAAAATTATTGTAATTTTTTTTACATATTATCGTAAAAAATAATCTATGTTCTCAATTATGAGTGATAAAAATTCAAAAAAAATTAATTTTATTTCGTTGACACTTTTGATGAATAAGATTTAGTTATTATAACTATAAGTGATAAAAAAATATATTTTTCTTCAAAAAAATAACTCATTTAATTATTAATTTAAAGAATGAGTGTACTGGTACACTCAAATATATTGGATGTACCATAAAATTTGCCTTATTTTTTTTTACAAACTGATGGGTCAGTCGATAAAGTGCCAACTAATCCTAATCACAAACTTTTTTTTTTTTTTGAGGGATCCTAATCACAAACTTAATTATGCATGTACGTAGTGATAAGGATATGCAAGCCCCCATCTATATAAATAAATAAATTAATCTAATAATTCAACCGTTTTGTCGGATCTAGTTTACTAATTACTTTTCTTTGAAGTACAGTCATATAAAAATAAAACAAAAACCGTTGGATTCAATTATTCTTCTCATGCATTAAATGACTAAAGACGTGCTAGCTATAGTTTTGTAGTTTTGTGGATGTATAAATTCACGCAAAGTACGTACCAAAGAGATGAAAAAGCTATCCACTGCTGAACTCTTTCTTAAGAAAATATACACAGTAGCTAGCTAGCTATCTATCTATATGGCTGTGTTTATGATGAAGCTGCCTGTCACTTATTCACCAAATAGCTTAATATTATTACGTTTCATGTTATTGTTAGTTTTATCGCATAGAACGAATGCATTGGTTAAACTACCACCAAATGTTACAATTCCTGCACTCATAGCTTTTGGAGATTCTATCATGGATACAGGAAATAACAATAACATCAAAACAATCGTCAAGTGCAATTTCCCTCCTTATGGTCAAGATTTTGAGGGAGGGATTCCCACCGGTCGATTTTGCAACGGAAAAAATCCATCAGACTTGATAGGTATATCATACTTAAACACTCTTTTATTTTCTTTCTTGTGTAATATAATTGCAGGTCAATATTTTTAACGTGTAATAATTTTATAATTACGTAATAGAAACTGACATAAAACAAGTGATGTAAAAATAAAAAGTTCATATCTATATATATTTATACATTGTGCTAAAGTTTAGTTACTTATTATACAACCTTAACATTATAAATCAAGCTTTGAGTGTTAAGTATTGATAAAGTTGTTGCGAATTTCTTTCTTTTATCATCACATGATACAGTTTTATCGAATTTGTAGTGTCTTCTTCTTTCGTCATTGTCATATGGCTGTGACTTGTGAGGCATTCATGGAGAGGGCCTATGCGATAACATATATGGCCCCCAAAACCTTGGAAATTTTTGTTTGTGTGTAACTTTTTAATTTGACCCCTTATGGAGAAAAAACAAATCAAGCATTCTTTTCCTAATTATATAAATAATAATTGTAATTTTATTTTTTATGTAAGAATATTGATTAACGCTACTTTTTTTTCTTTCTATGATATTTTTTTGAATGTCTTTCTATGTCAGTATAATTTTTTGTTGTCAAAAGATCAGTAAGGTGTGTGTGGTATTACTATTATTGTATCGAAATTTTATATTCAATCATTGGATATTTGTAACCAATGAAACCTTTATGATTTAAATTGTCAAATATTTGCTTGGTTGATACCAAATGAAAACGACGGCTTCGTTACAAGAATTAATTGAGCCTCATTAGAGGTTGAAGCTCACATATTGCTTTTAAGAAAAAATTGACTTTTTGTCAGCTTAAGTGGAGTACCTCAATGTTTTTTGAATGAATGATACGTCAATGAATAGAGCTAGGCATTTTTATCATGGACGTTACGTGACCAGACTTCCAAGTAATTACCATGAGCTAGACATGAATATGTGTCCAGGCTTGTGTTTTTAACTATTTTTTTTCAACAAAATCAACGTTACGTGATCCAAACTTTTTTGACACGAAAGAAAAAAGTAGTTGAAAACGGTATCGTTAGTAGAGAATAATGTGGTATGTTTTTCTTACTAATAACGTGGTATGCTTTTAGTAGAGAATTTTTTTAAAAAAAAAACAATTGCATGTTTTTAATTTTTTTTTATAAAATTAACCTTTATTAATCCTAGTTCAAAGTAGTAGAAAATCGTTTTATTAAAAACAAATTAGCATTTGGTTTGAATACACCGTTAGAGTAAACATACCCTATTTCACCAAAAGAAAGAAAAAAAAGATAGTACACATGATATTGCACATTTCATGAATATGACAAAATTAAGTATTTTTAAACAGTGAATACTCTCATACCTTAAAGTTTTGTTGAATATAATATCTAATATCTAATTATTCAACGTCTCCTAATTTTTTATATTAACTTAATTTTTTTAGTTTTATTTTATTTTTTGAATTAACTTTGTCATTGTGGGTATCGATAATCAACTTTTTTCATAGTTAAGAAGAAAAAAAAACTTTTTTCATATGGATCAAATGATTCTCCTTTTTAAATTGATTAGATGATGCAACCAAATATAAAAAAAATGCAGGTGACAATACTTTTTGACTAAAATGTTTAAAAAAATTAAATGATATAATGAATTAGTTGGTTGTTCTCAGTTGAAGAGTTAGGTATTAAAGAGCTTTTACCAGCTTATTTGGATCCAAATCTCAAACCAAGTGATCTACCTACCGGAGTATGCTTTGCTTCTGGTGCATCCGGATTCGATCCTTTAACGGCTAAAATAGTGGTATGTATGAATAATTAATTACTGTCATAAACTACGATATTGTTAATTCTATTTCTAACTAAATTTAATATATAATAATTATAATTTTTGTTTCTTTTACAAATCAGTCGGTGATTTCAATGGCCGATCAACTAAAGATGTTCAAAGAATACATAGAGAAGCTTAAAGGTGTGGTTGGAGAGAATAGGGCAAACTTCATCCTAGCCAATACTCTTTTCCTTATAGTAGCTGGAAGTGATGACCTTGCCAACACCTACTTTACTATTCGCACCAGACAACTGCACTATGATATTCCTGCTTATGCTGACCTTATGGTCAAAGGAGCCTCTGATTTCGTTAAGGAAATATATCAACTTGGAGCACGCAGAATTGGAGTGTTTAGTGCAGCACCTATTGGGTACTTACCATCACAGAAGACTCTGGGTGGGGGTGTATTTAGAAAGACTAATGAGAAATACAATGAAGCAGCCAAGTTATTCAACTCCAAACTCTCCAAGGAGTTGGATTATCTTCACTCTAACTTGCCAAATAGTAGGGTCATTTATATTGACATTTACAGTCCCTTACTTGATATCATTCTCAAGCCCCAAAAATATGGTAAGTAATTAATTGATTGCTAGAAAATCTAATCATTCATGATTAGTTAATTAACTCCTAATAATAATTCATTAAATGCAGGATATAAAGTTGCGGATAAAGGTTGTTGTGGCACAGGAAAGCTAGAGGTTTCAGTGTTATGCAACCCTTTGAGTGCCACTTGTCCTGATAATTCAGAATACATTTTTTGGGACAGTTATCATCCAACCGAAAGTGTATACAGAAAGCTTGTGGCTGTAGTTCTTCCAAAATATGTGGGTCGCTTGACTGCATGATGTCTCAAGAAGTTTATTATAAAGCATCTTTGAGGAAGAAAAAGTGAATATATTTTATCAAATTCATCTGTTTCACAACAGTGGCTTTAAGTATGTTTGGAGTGTGAAACTGCATATGGCCATGTTTTGTTTTTAGAGGACATCGAAATAAATCTATAAGTTGAAATTTGAGGGGTTGAACTTACTACAAGGGTTAAGGGTTAAGTATTTGAAATTTTAAAATTATAACTGCTGTTATTATTATTGAATTATTTGACAATGAAAAAGAATTGAGTGCTTTCGGTGCTTATTTATTTATTTATTTTTTTTAAAATATCAAATCAAAATCATATAAAAAACTGATGATTAAAATCCCTTGGGATACACACAACCTAATATTTAGCCTACAAAGAAGAAATTTTTAAGATATATTATTATTTTATACGTTGTAGATCAATAAATTTCACTTAAAATATTCTCAATTTTTATAACTCAATTCATAGAGACATTACATTATATATATGGTGATCAGAGGTCGAATCTTGAATTTTCCACTTATTTACTTTGAAATTTTGCTACAATCATCTTTAAACTTATTTGAAATATGATGATTCATATTATTGTGATTATATATAAGAGTGATTTTAACTTTCGGATCAAAATCAAGCTTTATAATATTTAGCTCTTTAAAGCTATTTATTGTGTTTTCTAATGCACGACTTGTAAAACGTACACTATCGTCGTCAACATCGTTTACGCTATTTAAGCAATAGAAATACTCAACAGAGCATTAAGCATTTCTATTTAAGCAATAGAAAGCTATTTGAACCGTTTGCTCTTAAAATACACAACTGAAAGTTTGGCCTTAATAGTACCCCCTGGAGACAAGTTAATCAAAATTTAACCATATATTGGCTATCATTTAGGCTATCTAAACAATAATGGGAGGATAATCTCTAATCTCATGAACCGTTTCTAAAGTCTTCAGGTCCTAATTTTAACCATATTTTGGGGATTTTTTTTATTTTTTTCTCTTGTTTTTTTCTTTTAAATAGACTTTGAGTTGTAAAATGTAAATGGGTTGAGTACCTCACGTAATCTTATTTCTAATTGAAGTCCAGTGATAAAAATTAATAAATCAAATATTCATTAGTACCCACCATTTGAAAAACATGATATTTATCTTTTATTTAAAGTTTGTTCTGGGGTGTGCATTTTAGGTCAATGCCGTATCAATGTAGTGCTCATTTAATTTCGAAGTATTTCTTCGCTGTCGTGTTGGCTCATGCTTGAAAGAACACTACAAATCATTATCCCAGGCTTTAGGTTTATACTACATAAATATAAGCGACATACTGGTATCTCATTGATCCGAGCTGGGGTCATATATTGATATTGTTGCAGACAAACAATACAATTAATTAATGGTATGAGATGTATTTGAAGCGGAGATTACGAATTCAGATTTGTGTATGTTTTATTAATATAAACCAATCATGTAATTCGCATATATATAGTATTTCATCGCATTAGAAAAAGGTGCAGGTCGTGCTTTGTTTGTCTGACGAATAAATGACTTGAACTAGATAATGAAATATAATTAAGCCTCTATTGTAAGAATAATAATATAATAAGGATATACACATCACCTAAACCAAATCAAAAAAATAATAATAAGGGTATACACATAAAACATTGCAAATAAGTTATCTCAATTTTATGGTGTAAAATGTTAGAAAGTGTCACATTGTATTGAAAAAATAATATTAAATAATATATTCCTATATAAGTTAGATAATTTATATATCTAACGTTGTTTAGAGTGAAAATGTATGTTCAATAATTGTTTGCAGTCAAATGTGATTATCTATCAAACTCCCCTTACGTTCCAACAATATATTTTAATATAAGAGGAGTTAAATCTAAACAATGAAGAACATACTCTGCTTAAACGATGAGTAAAATTCCACAAATGTCAATAGTGTTATGACAGATATCACAAATAATTAATTCAGTTTTTTTTTCATGTCTTGTGTATAGGTCTTTGTTGCACTCACCATATATAAGAAAAGAAAGATATATTTTTCCGCGGTTATTTGTTAAAGCGAAGACAGTTTTAACCGCCGTTATTTTGTATCTACAACGATTAGGCATCAATAAATACTTTATCCACCTACCACTCACTTTAGACAGGGCCGGACCTTGCGGTGCAAACCACTCAATGAAGTTGGGCCTCCCTAAGGTATGAGCCTTAAAAAACAAATTATAGATCAGCAGTACTACTACTAAATACTACCCCACTAATAATAATGTTACTTTTGCAGTGAGTTGTCGTGTCGTTGCATTTGTATAACATTATGTATCTATCATTAAAGTAGTTCTTATAACAATCTATAATTATTGTTGATTTGAAATTGTACAATATAATTTTTTTTTTTATCTCAAAATGAATATAAACCATTCATTTGTGTCAAGGTTCCTCATGTATACAGTAGTGATTTTCACCTTTGGGTGTACCACATATATACGGCACCTTGTATGTACGAAGTTGTGGTGGACCATCCTATCAAGTTTGAGTTTACCAACGTTGTCAACCATATCTACGCAACAATCAACAGAAAAATATTAACTAAATATTTTTTGAAATATTTCGTCAAACACCTAGAGCACAAGATAAGATAAACGTACAATTTTCATTGTGTCTTTACAATTCTTAAACTGTCCCATTACACTAATGCATAATTAACTTACATAAAAAGTAAAAACAACGTTGTAGTTCATCAACAACTACCCAAACCCCATTTATTTCACAATAAAAAAATGGTAACATATAATAACAAATTTTAAAAACCCTAACATACAAAACTGAAATTGTGTTATTTTAAGAGATTTTGATGACGTACTTGTTTTTTGAGCGATTAGTTAACTATTGGGGGTATTTTAGAAAGTTTAATATGGTTGTGAGTAATTGTAGATGTCTAAAAGCAATATTTGAAAGCCCAAAAGTAAAATCAAGCTTCCATCCCTTTCTTCTTCTCCCTCTCTTATTGATTACATTACATCACTTCTGCTTCAAATTCATATTTGAACCCTATATTGAGAAAGGGGAATATGTAGTGATACTTGTCAGAGCAAGCAACGAAGTAATGGAGCCTCTTTTCGACCAATTCAATGCTTTTGCTGAATCCAGCCATGACTTTTTCGACTCCATTTTTGGTCGCCGCAAATCGGTATTCTTTCTACTTTTTCTCTGCACTCCATACAATTGCTCGCTCGAATGTAGATACAAAAATTAGATTTTTATTGTTGTAACATTAGTTGTGTTTTCCTTGTGATTTTATGGCAGTGTTGATTTTAAGAGTGAGAACAAACAGCCTCTGTGCATTATGGCTCACGAGAATACTTCTTAAAGAGCTATTTTTATTTGATACAGATAGTTTGTTTGTTTAAGAATTAAGTTTAGGAATATATTGGCAAACTTTATTTTGATAACATAGTCAGAAATTAATATACTCTTTGAAATATTCTCTTGTGTTGTTTTTTCTTCTTAAAAGGAGTATATTAATTAGTTATAACTTTTCATTTCTGACTAATTTATTTTCAAAGAGTTGTGCTATTTAACATTGAATGAACAACACAAATCAATTTAGTCTCTTGAACTTGCAAAATGACAATTTTGTCTCTGAAATTATAGAATGCCAGCCAATTTAGTCCCTCCACTAGAATATTTCTTTAGAAAACATTTATCAAACCAATGAAAGACATCCATATTGTCTTGAACCGTCGCACAATGCATCAAAACAAACATAGAATCTTTAAACTTGTGATACTAAACTCATGGAATGAACATTATCCATTACCAAGAATCTATGTTTGTGTATGTGTCAAAGGATACATGGTTCTTTAGTTTTCCTCTACGATGTGGTTTTGAGAGCCGTGTCTGCAATCATAATTTCAGACTGAAATCCTTAAACGTCTACAAAGAGAATCCTTCTCAGATCTTCTGAAACTCAGAGACAGACAAGATAAGGTTGAGAGGATGATTTCCTTCTATAAATCATCCAAAGGAGGTCCTTTTCAGGAAGCCAGCACCCGTGTAAGGGGACAGATGGATTTCACGGGGGCTTTACTGATCAACGGCGACTTTAATCAGCAGAACTTAGATATCATAAGCAGGTCTGGAATAAAAACAGGCATTGATTCGAGGTTTGTTTTTCAAACCACAATTGGTGAGGAGAATGCTCTTGCTGCAGAGTTTGTGGCTACTCGGAAAGGAAAGGAACATCATGGTGATGCCCTTGAAATGCCACTTTCTCTTGCGAAACTCAGCTATACAGCAAATGTCAATGATTCGTTATCTCTTATGGCTGTCCCAGTGGGAGCCCAGTGCAGAGATGTTGCGGTTGGTTCAAATTCTTTTGATCAGGTACTATTTATTTAGTTTTGTATGCTTATCTGATGAATTAATTTTTGGCTACCATCTTTCCATTTGGTATTCAATATTCCCTTAAAAATGGAGACGGAAAATTTATGTGCAAGTTTTTCTCATAACTTTTCATGTCAGACCCTTCCCCGAACTATCACCATAGGGCACCAAGTTGACCTTTGGAGTGAAAACTTCATCATGAGTCAAGCAAGTGTACAAAATCTAGCATTTTGTAATTCATTATTATCTGTCATAAAGGGCAACCCGGTGCACTTAAGCTCCCACATGCGCAGGGTCCGGGAAGGGGTCCCACCATTATTATCTGTCATAATCGGATAAAATGTATTTGAAAGCATTAGAACAGCTCTGTAGTTGTTAAAATCACAAGAACCTAGCCTTCAAAATTTTGCTACAAATGTGTCCTTGGATGTGGGCCGACCCCACTTAGTGGGATAAAGGCTTGGTTGTTGTTGTTTGTGTCCTTGGATGTGGGATATTATTTTCCCCAAGAGCATGAAGCTTACTATTCTAATCAAGTCGAGGACTGTATTGACCGAGTACCTAGTTGCAATAGTTTACCTCAATTTTCTTGTTTTATTCATGAATTTCTTAGCTATAAATGGAACATTAGGTTTGATCACTTAAATGTTGGCCTATTTAAACCAGCTTAGCTATATTTTTTATAGCCATGGATTTTAATAAATTGCGAGGGCCATATCCATTGTCATGTTGAGACATCAGTATAGCTTAGAGTAAAAAGAAAATTAGACTGAGATGTAATTTATTTATAAAAACTACTGTGTTCTTTCCTTGTTTTGTTCCTCAAACTTTTGCTAATTAGGCCTCTGAAATATTAATTTTGTGTTGTGCTCATTTTAGCAGGAAAAAGGCCTCACGGATTTCTCCTCTTTTGGACCGCCCCTTCTGAAATTACACAATGGCAGTGCCTTTGGCATAGCTATGAGAAAGTCATGTTTTATTGCTTCATTGGCTCAATTTGTAGCTGGACTGGGAACGTCTTCTGGTTCTAATACAACAGATAATAGATACAACACATTCCTACAACTTGCCTGTCAATTTCCTAGAGGAACAAAGCTGTCTGTTCTCGGTAGTCACCAACTACCTTTTGTATCAAAGCAGCTTAAAAAATTTGGAGCTTTAACAATTCCATTAGTCTTGTCCAACCAACATGAAGTGTCTGAGACAGAACCTGAAGCATCACCCTTCAGAGGAACAAGGACACAGGTCTCAGGTGGTTCTGCTGCTATAATGCTGGAGTCTGAACTTGATGGCTTTACAAAACTTGGAGGTTGGGTTGAGATGAACACACTAGATCCCAAATCTGCACAATGGGCCGTAACATTGACCGATGTTTCTGAAGGTTCATCTGGCTGGGGAATGAGTCTTGGGGGAATAGGTGCGAAACATTTTCAAGCTGAATCCTATCTAAAATTCAACATGGGTGATAAATTTTGCTTGAAGCCAGGTCTTGTATACGCAACAGATGGAGATTCCAAAATAGCTTCTTTAATGCTTCGGTCTAATTGGTCTTTGTGATGATTTTTTTTTTGTTGATTGCTATTATTAGCCTGTTTGATTTTTCCTTTGGAAAGCTTGAAACCATGATTTTTGGATTCTGAAGAGAAATCCCAGCATGCACTATGTACTTTTAAGTTTGTTCATATTCTAATTATTTCCCTCAGGCCTCTAGGTGTATAGAACTAATCATTTTTTGTCTCTAGAACCGCTTGATTCAATACATATTTGGTTTTCAATTTTCCTGTACTTTGTTTTGGTGATTTCATTTTTTTTCTCTGTTTGACTCGATGCATGTTTGGTTCTCATTATTTAATGCCTTCTGCATGACTATGATGTATTATGGAGTTGATAATTTCTTTCGGTGTTAGCTCAACGACTTGAGCTATGCCTTGTAGGCAAGAGTTTTAAAAAATCATATGATTTAACTCATTTTGATGTGTAAGTTAGAACAATTTCGAAGAATAAGTAAGTAGAAAGTAATTCAATATTAAAAAAAAGAAATGAATTTAGCGAAGAAGGGTAAGCATGATACACAGCACATGAGTAGGAATTTACAAGAACTCAACTTGTAATTATTTATCGTTTCTTTTCATTTAATTACACGGTTAATACAAAAGGACTCCGAACATTATATTTCCCATTACTCCATGTAATGGATCCAAACAAATCTTCTTTTAGAGAGGGTAAAGTAGAGGAGAAAATAATTTGGTAGCTTAGTTTTTTGCTATTTTTTGTAAACTCTAATTTCTCTGGAATCAATTGGATTTTCACCCCATTGGGAGCATCGACGATTGCAGTGTAGACTATTTCATCTTCTTCACCAACGTTTGTAACAATTCTGCTCACATTTTTGGTTCCTTTGCCAATGAAGTTGGTGATTGCTATTGAAGGGTAGTTGATGTTCGAGACATGATCAATGGTTGAATCCTTGGGGCAGTTGAAACCATCAGGGGCGGTTTTAGAGATAATCTTCACCGTGGTTGTATTCAATCCTATGTAACACAAGTAGTTTAGGTAGTCAATGGTGCTAGTTTCATAAACTAGCCCTGGTTGGAATGGTTCAGTTGTTGTTATTTCTCCTGCTCCATAGTCATAAGGTGTGGCAATTGACCCCAAATTCGTGGTAATGGGAGCCTTCATATTGTTAATTTGAGTTGCTGTATTTATAAAAACAGAAGACGGTGATTGCTAGATAGATATCATGTCTAGGATTGCATTACCTAAGGACATTGATTTGAGTGAAATAACGCCAATTTGAACGGTTTGGTTTATACAATTTGATTTCTGAAAGTTACAAAATTCAAAATGATTTATAAAATTGAAAATTTTCTATCACATTAGCTTTTAAATGAGACCAATTTCGGAAGGACTATACTGGTTAATAATTAGATGTAGTGCCATACGTACTATCCTTACCGTTTCTCTTGCAAAGAGATAAAACAAATTCAAGGGGAACATCTGGAATAGTTTTTAAAAGAACAATGTGGTCTATAATTTTTAATTTTAGAAATAGTTTTATAATTTTTTTATGATAAAAAAAATTAACTGATCATTGAGATTAACTTGATGATTATTCACATTTTGCATAAATATGAAAAGACTAACCAGAGGTCATGATGGCAGATCTGATTGCAGAGGCACTCCAAGTAGGGTTTCTAGATTTAATGCTGCCTGCAAGGCCTGAAACATGTGGGCATGACATAGAAGTCCCCGATTTAAAGTTATACGGTGAGGGCTTTTTCCCTTTTGGAACATCAGTTACATCATTACCGATCCATGATGCAAGAATGGCAACACCTGGTGCTGCAATATCAGGCTGCAAAAGAAAGAATTGTTGATCATATTTAGTATTGAGTACAATATTATAGTTATTTAATTCTATATTATATCTTTACACACACACACTTACTTTTAGAATATTTCTTGAAAGCGCCGAAGGCCCTCTACTTGAAAAGGTTGCCACCATAGGTGCAGGCATATAATCTATGATTGTAACTGTTGGTAGAATTGTTGCTACCGGATTGCTTCAAATTAATTTTATGCAAAAATACAATAAAGTTAACTAATGATCAGCTGCCACCCGTTGATTTCAAACGGAAACAAGATTCAAAAACAAATTCAAAAATAAACACTTGCCTTAAAACTTTGTGAACTTTTTTACCTAGTTTTTTTGTCCTTAGACATGAGAAAGTTGTACATACACATCTAATCTAATGTAAAATTATTTATTTTACGTTGACAATCAATCACAATTTGCGAACACTATAAAAAAAATTATATATATGCTTTTATTTTAAAAGTGCCATACATCATGTGACAAAATGAAGAATTTATAATTATATCGCAACATAAAATAATTTTATGCATATTTAGTTAAATATATTATAACGATGTTTGTCTAATAATGATAAACTTTAGGCTTAATAGCAGTTTTCATCCCCTAACTTTCACGAAGTTCTGATTTTGGCCCCTAAGAAAAAAAATTACAAAATTGTCTCCTAAATTTTGCAACTGTAACATTTTTTGGCCTCCTATGGCCAAAAAAAAAAATAAAAAAATAACATGTGACACCTCACTTAGGGTGTCACATCAGCGTAGACCGAGTCAAAATTGGCCTTGGGGGCAAAAACTGCCACATGTGCAAAACTTAGGGGGCGGTTTTGTAGTTTTTTTTCTTAGGGGGTCAAAATCGCAACTTTGAAAAAGTTAGGGGGTTAAAACGGTTATTAAACCTAAACTTTATGATGCTTACCTTGTTGAATTGACATATTGGAGGATTGTGGCAGCATCTTTTGGTCTTACCACTGTTGCTGGGAAGTCTTTATAATTTTTTGCCTCTGCTCCTTCTTGGTCAATAATATGAATAAGACCTAATCCACCCATCCCTTGCACCGTTTTGATTTTGCCATTGGTTGAGTAATCATCATCTATGCCATCACAAATGACAATCTTTCCTTTGACTTTATTCATATCTAATGAATTTGGGTGACACTTCCTGCATTTAACAAACAATAATAATATTTTGATTAATTATGCACAAGTTTAAGTTAATTCATTGTTATGGTTTTGCATACGTACGTACCTTGCTTCAGCTAAGTCAACAATAGTTGTCTTGGCAGATTCTCCAGTTATCAATCGATAATCGGGAGACTTTGACAGAGGGGAGAAATTTATGGCTTTGCCCTGGAGAATAACAATTACCAAGCGAGAGGACATATAGCATTGGTCATGTTTTCTCCCTTACTCAAATATTCAATTACAATAAAAAAATATTCAATTACAATAATTTATAGGTGTTGGCATTGTCTTTTTTGTGTTTCCTTAGCATTGGCTTTTTATGTTTCTTAATATATAAATAACATCAAAAATACCTTAGAAATATATATATATCAACTAGTCAAATAATAAACCCTAGTAGCTTATCAAAATACCTTATAATTTGATCCTTATTTTAGTCTCAACTAGTCAAATAATAAACCCTAGTAGCTTATACTATATCAAAATCCTCTTGTACCAAAAACAAATCCAACTGCTAGTTGACAGGGACTGTGTTTGGAGGAGTTGTGTGCCAAGTCTCAATTTCTCTGTCTTGGTTGTTTCTTTAATGTTGGTTTTCATTTTTGTTGGTTGGTCTATTAATTTGAGCTAATTAATCCCTTTCAAAAGTATAGAGCAAAGTGGTTTATTGAAAAAGAAAAATCTTAAAATTGGAGTATTGCAGAGGGAGCATTATAAATTGTACCTCGATAACTTTGCTACTACCTAACACAACATTGGACTGCATATCACGATCGATGGTGGTGGCTGCAACAGTTAATATCCAAGGAGCGTCATTAACAACTGTACTTTGTGTTGATCCATCATTCCCAGCGGAGCAAACAACCACTATGCCGCGCTCCACAGCATGGAATGCTCCGATCGCAATTGGGTCTGTTGTCAAGTCTGGTTGAAAAAATGAATGTGCTCCAAGCGAGATTGAAAGCACATCTACTCCATCGGAAATGGCATCGTCGAACGCTGCAAGGATCCCAGAGCCATAACAGGAAGGAAAGCACACTTTGTAAGTCGCTAACCTCGATTCAGGGGACCCACCTTTTGCTGTCCCATCTGCAAGACCATAGTATGATGCACCACTCACGAAATTCCCTGCAGCTATCGACGCTGTATGGGTCCCATGTCCATATGTATCCCTTACCGTGTTTGCTGTGGTAGCATTTGCATCAGGGTTAGGGTAATACCTTGCTCCGATTATCTTCCTAAAAATGAAAATAAAATCATGGCAATTGTTACCGTAATGGACCAAACAAATAAAGTAAATATAGATAGACAGAAGGTCATGATCTAACATGTAAGTTTCATTTGGTTTTGTTTTTGAGAAAGATTCAAACCAATTACATTTTATATTTGTTTTGGTTTGTATTTTGCAATATTTTATTATAAAATGAGCCAAATTGATGAAGAACATCCTAATTTTGTCCAGTTTAATCGGATTGACACTTTTAAAATTAAATACTTAATTTATAAAAGCTAAAAAAAGTTCCGGTGATTCTTTTTAAACATTGTAGGTTTTTACGAGTAAACATTCATTTTAGTCCTTAAGAATTTCAAGCACGGTAATTAAAGTACTTGAGTGATTCAAAATTAGGGAAATCTTTATGGACATATCTTTTCTTTATGAGTTTTGCCTTAATGTATAGTTTTTTTTTTTTTTAAAAAAAATATATGGAAAGGGGAGTTATTTAAATATATGATGATTGATGATTAAAAATATACATAGTATTTTTGAAAGATAAAACTATTAATATATATATAGAACCAAATACAAGAAATAATAAAATGTACCCGTGAAAAAGAATATAATAAAATGTAATTGTTTGATTTGCTTCAGTTTGAACCCAAAACATAAAATTCAATTTAATTGTTGTTTAGTCATTGCCTTTTTGTTTTTTGGTTACATTTAGTCATTGCCTTTGTTCTTGCATGATAATGATATGATTATGTTGTATTTCTTTTCCTTTCTTTGCTTTTCACATTTTTGTCGGTGATTAGTTTTCTTTACCTGTTACAGTTGGATGAATTGAAGTCATTTGATGTCATGCATATGCCTTTCCAACCGGGTGGAATAGGACCCATTCCCTTGTCTGAAAAACTTTCTGCTTCTGGCCATATACCTGAATAATTCATTGTTTAATGATTAAAATGATGAAACAATACTTTAATTAATGATAAGGATACGCTATGTACATGTACATTATATATAAATCATATTTCATTCATATCAATAATAAAATAATAATCAACCTGTATCTAACATTCCAATTACGATGTCTGATGAAGAGGGAGAAGACTTGGAGAATGTGTTTTCAATTTTGGCGTAAGTTTGCATTTTGAGGAAATCCCAAGAACGTGTTGTATGGAGCTTCAGAATGGGATCAGGGAAGACAGACACAACTCCAGGTTGCTGAGCAATTGAATTTGCTTCATTTTTTGATAAACGAGCTGCAAAACCTGAGAATCCGTGTTTGTAATTGTGTACAAGAGCCTTTTCATTCCTTATAAATGATTCACATCATCAATGAATTAATTATCACATTTCAAAATACTAGCTAATTGATCATGTTATATATATTCATTGATTAGTTAGTTACCTTCTTAACACCGTGTTTAAAACATGGATATGATCTTTACGAAGGGTACTATCACTTGAATCTGCAGCTCCCATGTACACAATATAAACTTGTTTGTCATTCTCCGATTGAGTGATGGTTCTCGACTCTCCAAGAAAAAGGAAGCGAGAGTATAATATTAGTATCAATAAAATTGGATTTCCTTTCATGTTTAGTATTCTCTAATATTGAACTTAGCTAGCTAGTTTTGATGGTGTTCAGTTAGCTCCCGCACGGACCACATATATATAAGAGGCCATTGATCTCGTTAAAGTAAATAAGTTGGTGTTTTGTCAACATTGAGTTATATGATTTATGGTAAGATATATTATGATATGGTGGAATTAATGAATGCGCATTCCTCATGCGTATTGTACTTGCACATAGGCGTCAAGCACTCTATCCACGCAAAAGTGCGCCATTTCAAGATATTGCACCATTTCAAGATAGCTACAAATATGGAGATTGAGTTAGCATATATTACCACGAATGTGTACGATAAGTCGATGTATGACTGTCACTATGAAGTGGAGGTACCAACCGGCTAGTGTACATATGCTATAAAAGAGTTTTTTTTTTTTTTTTTTAGAGAATATGCTATAAGAGAGTTATTATGTTATTTGAATAACATTTTTAAAACAACCAAAGATATATAAATAAGATATTGACACGAAAACTAAACCAAAGATTTTAACGGCAAATTCATATGTGACATAATATATAAATAGTCATAAATCAAAGTAAAAGAGGCTAGTCATTTTGTCAACAAAAGTACAATTTGAAATAAGAGAGATGAAACATGGACTTATAAGATTATTTTATTACTAGCTTATTCACAGAGTTTGACAACCGGTGGACTTCTAACTTTTGTTGATGTTGGTAATAGCTTTGGTGCACCCGCCGTTGTTGAAGATAATTTCATCAATGAATAACGCTGGTTAACAATGAGATGAGTGATTTGAGTACATTTTTGCTTTTATATATATTGTTCATTATGTGTTCATTACATATATTGATGAAGTGAAGTGCAGGTTATGCATGATCATTGACAAGTGTAGCTTCTCCAAGTGTGATTTGCTGAAGATCCACAAATTAGAAGTTAAAATACGCCCCGTTGTAGAAGTGATTATAAGCTGTAACTTGATAGTATGTTATTTTATCTGATAAGCTATTATGAATAGTGATTCAAATTTTGTTACCATAAATTAAATGAGCAATGAAGTATATATATATTTTGATTTTTGTGAGTATTGATTATTTATGTTAGTATTGAGTATTGGTTTGGGTGAATGGTATAATAGTTCATAGTTAGGGATAATTATTCTAGTTAAGTCACTTCAAGAGTTTATTCTAAATTCTAATGATATTGATTATAATATTTTATTATATTGATTAAACTAATTTTAGTGGTAATTTTATGAATTATTAATTTTAGAATTTAAAGTAGAATAGAAAATAAAAAAAAAAAAGTTGCAGTGACAGCTGAAACCGTAGATAGTGGTCCTTAATGTTTTTAAAATGATATCATTAGAATTACCTACGGTTTTGTCCATAGATAAATGTGGAAAACATGCATTGACAACCATTTGACAATGACAGACAGGCACATTTGACTTCGGAAATTTGTCCTATAGTGACGAATTTTTGTTGTCACTACAAGTCAATTTTCTTGTATTGATACAAAGAAAGTATGGGTTGAGCCCGAGCATATGCCCAGGCTCGCCGGGAGGTAAAACCGCCCTTGTTAATAGCCCTTGTATTTTGTATGTTGAGATCTCGGGGTTCCTCGATTTTTTTTAAATTATACCACAATCAAATAAAGATTAAACTTATATTGTTCTTATTCTAGCGAGAATTATAATGAAACTTAACTGATTTATTTAATTAAGGGGTAATTGTTGCAATTGATCCTTAATATATGTGAAGTCAGAAAAATAATCCCGTAAAATAAAAAACATATTCCAACCCTATAAACATGTAATTTAATATTCTTGTTATTTTTGACTCTGTAATACACACAAAGTCTAAAAGAGAGATATAGATGTTGAATTTTTTCATGATTTTTTAAGCATGTTTAAGACATTAAAATATAAATTTACACAAAAAATTAATTTTTTTTGACTAGAGATGAATTAATTATGAATTTTTAAGGCGGCAAAAACTCAAAAAACAAAACAATTGAAATCTCAACCTTGAAATCAAATTTTAAGTTGATTGTTTGCAGACACATCTATAAAAAAAAACATAAAACAAATATGCAAAGTTTCATAGCATTTCAAAGATGCTTTGATTTTTTTTTTAATTTTCCAATCAAAACGTGCAAATATCGTAAGAACTGTCTCCATGAGCTTAACTCAATTTGTATGGCCAATACATAATACTAGACCATCGATCCGTGCGATGCACGGGTCATATCAACCATAATATATAAGAATAAGAATAAAGTATATCACATTATAGATTTGATCCGTAATTGAAATTAAAATACCTCTAGTATTTTGTTAAAAAAAGGAAGATTTAAAAAGTCGATTAAAAATGTGATTTTCATATTCTAACCATTAGCATGGTAAAATTGGTTGTTTACAAAAATGTTAATTTAAAATTTAGGCTTAATAAGGTCTAAGAATACATTTTGTCAAAAAAAAGAGTCTAAGACTACATTTTAAAATAGTGTATATTTTAACATAAGAGGGGAGGGGAGTGTAATTCAAGCATCTTTGAAGAAAGGGGAGCGTAATTTACTCAAAAAAGAAAGAAAAAAAAGAAGTTCATCAAGGTTCAAATAAAATATTCCCTCGGTTATAATCTTTGAATTTGATTCTACGTAGTGGTTAATATGATGAAAATTGCTTTTCTGACATTCATAACTTCACAATGACACAAAAAAATTATCCAAAATCCCCGAACGGTAGTTAACTACCGTTGAGAAAGCCGGCAACAGTTAACTGTCGCCCAGTGGTAGTTAACTACTACCGTCGTATACATTTTGTGACAAATTTTCACATTCCCTTATGTTATAACTAGACCATCAACCCGTGCTCCCCACGGGTCATACCAGTTAATACATACGCAAATAAGTTAGACATTATATAGTACGTTTATATATTTATATGAATAGGTTTTGATCACATCCCCCATATGAATTCCTCTTAACAATCAGCCCTTATTTTTTTTATCACATGTGCCATTAATGTAAAGTTTTAATCATTCACCATCAAATATGAAGCAATTTGTACCGTTTTTGCTATACTACGTGTAAATGCAGTCTGCTATATGGTATGTGTTTTTTCTTTCTGCCAGCACATTATTGGTCTAAAAAATATAAGGGACCTAGCTTCTTGATCTATATAAAAGATTTTCATTAGTTACAAATAAAATATGAACCTGAGGCCAAAAAAAAAAAAAAAACGCTACTTTAAATTGAAAACTACATTATTTTTGGGTTAATAGGTCTTTACCCCCTGTAATATAGGTCATTTTTGGTTTTCCTCCTGTAAAATATTTTTTTTGATTTACCCCCCCCTGTAAAATATTTTTGTTTTGATTTACCCCCCTAATAGGCCAAACAAAAACGAAAAAATTCTTGAAAA
>Ga0315914_1000737_pt1 | contig 44190 bp, 36 predicted proteins | sample MpolenodulesMG_FD_203920 | JGI IMG/M metagenome (GOLD analysis project Ga0315914, IMG submission 203920) | Medicago polymorpha root nodule microbial communities from Los Angeles, California, United States - elongated nodules | ecosystem: Host-associated > Plants > Roots > Nodule | place: USA... | reverse complement strand
TATTTTTGTACAAGATCTTCAAATTCTTTGCACAAGATATTTTTGTATGAGATCTTCATATTTTTGACATGAATCCTTGCACAAGATATTTTTGTATGAGATCTTCATATTTTTGGCACGAATCGGCTCTAATTCTCCTTTCTTTTGCTCCAAGACTCCATCTTTCAAATATTTGTCCCTAAAATAAAATAACTTGCAATTGAAGTAAAATAGTTCTAGAAGGAAATAAAAACATATTAAATTTAATTAAAATAAACTTAAATATTAAATAAAAAACACTAATTAATGACTCATCACTTACCTCGTGAGGTTGGAAAACATTCGGAACCAATTTTAACTATGAATCAGAAGGTGTAGGGTTTTGAAATGTTTTGATGAAGATGATTCTTAAATACTAAAATCCTCAAGATTATTGTAAAATAATTACGTAGAATCATCTCAAGTATTAATAACAAATAATTACAGTTAAAAATAAATTAGAGAACAAGTGAAACTTATTGAATTTGGTTGCCAAGACAGCTCAATCAAAATCTTCACAAATCAATTGGAGGAAACCTACAAAACAATACACTGTTAAGTAACCTGAGGCATGACATAGTCACTGTCCTTGAGGATTTTATCCGCCTCATAAGCGCATATCCTCCTAGGATACAACAGTTCTTCCCCGTTATGAATCATAACCGGAGGTGACAGAACAGCTCAAATTTATCTCAAAGATATCAGGAGATGTAACCCAGAAACTCAATATTTTGGATGAGGGAAAATAATTTGTTGTGTATAGATAAATATGAAGTGAGGGAGTATGTATGTACTATATGCAGGTTGATAGTTTTCTGTACTGTTATTCCATACGTTCCATCAGTATATGTATATACTTGTTTTTCTTTGACTAACCATAATAATAGGAACATGTAGTCAAAAATGAATAAAATGAGTATCTCTTAATAATGATGAGTCATAGAGATATTTAGGGGGATATTGGAACCAGTCAATAAATAAAAATAAAGTAATAATTCTAATTTAAATTGTTTTCTAGTAATAAGAAATAATTTCAATTTTATATGTTTGAAGTGTTAGCTCAGTGGTAAGAGCTTAATCTTGTAACTTACACTGTTCCACAAATGATTGTAAAATGGCTAAAATTGATAAACTTTCACACAGGTGAACCCTATTTCCGGATTGCTGACGAAAGATTCTCAAATCAAAAAAGTAACCAAGTGTAACTTTTTCAAATAAGAGCATAAACAAAAACCACAATCAGTCATTCAGCAACAAATACAAAAAAAGATAATACTTCTGAATAATAAAGCAAGCCAACCTTGTATGTGTATGTGTACAAGGTTCTTGAAGAATTTAAATGCACTATGCAAAAGTAATATATCAAATATTCCTAATCAACAAATTTCATTTAAAACATCAGTCACATTTGAGTCACTTCGTGTATAACCATCAAAATTAAAATAATCAAAAATCAAAATCATTTCAATTTTCCATCAGCAATTACACTAACTAAATAAAGATAACCTTCATCATCACAATTTTCATCAATGTCAGTTGGAACAATATCAATAACATTTGTCACCATCTAGTTATCATTTTCATGTAAATCTAAAAAAAAGTCATACATATTTAAAAAGAATAGATAATCCAAATCCATTTCATCTTCCATTAGACTGCTCAAATAAAAATAATCTTCATCATCACATTTTTCATCTACATCAGTTGGAAGTACCAAGTCTTTGATTTCATCACGGCACCTTTTCCCCAAGCTTCCACTCAAATCAAGATGAAAACAATTTCGCAGGACAACAGATTCAAGAAGGGGACATCCATCAAGAATGGCATGCAATCCGACATTAGTGAGTAAGTTTCCAAACATCGAAAGATGGCGTAACTTAGGCATGGTTTTTGCAATAGCAATTGCGTCGTCATTCAACTCAATGTCTTTGCTGAACATCCTGCTAAATTTTAATGATTTCAAAAGTGGACAACTTCGACCAATGACTTCAAGAGAATCCTTACATAGGTTGCTAAATGAAATGTCAAGCTCCTCTAGCAGAGGAAATTTGTTTGCAACCTTACTAAATTGTCTGTGCGAAATATTTCGGCATTTCGTAAGCTGTATGCGACGTAGTTGACTTCCACTGTAAGATTTGAATAAAAAAAAATCATGAAAGGGAAAAATGATCGATAAAAGAATAAAATACATTTGAAAAATCAGCACCACAAAATACATAAAATATAACTGCCGGCAAGTTCTTCATTTCAAAAGGATGCATCAAATATTGCATAAAAGATGTACCAAAAGCAAGATTGATTCCTCAAATGCATACATGCTATTTAGTTAAATAAAACAAAAATGAAACACATTACAAATCATGACCAATGACTAAAAAAAATGGGTTGCAATGCATGGACATGAGATACAATAGGCTAAAGAATAACCAAGCAACAAGACTTTGTAAGATATCATTAGTATTATAGAAGATGGTATGGGAGAATAATAGAAGTGATGATGAAAAGAGGGTTTTGAGCATATTTGGAAGAGTCCGGCTCAATCCAAAGTGACACTTTCTCTTGGAAACTACTCCTTGATAGAATTCCGATAAGGATGAATCTTGCGTGTAGAAATGTATTACCCCAAGAAAGTTCACCAAACTGTGTTTTATGTGATGAGGTAGTGGAATCATCTATGCATCTATTTCTCCATTGCGGGTGGCTATGAATGTTTGGAATAAGGTAATGATATGGTTGGATTTCAACTATATTATTCCTCCAACTTTGTTCCACCATTGGGAGTGTGATTGAGACTTGGAGTGGGGAGGCTAGGAATAAGAAGATTCAGAATGGCCATAGGTTGATTTGGCATACAACTATCTTGAGCATATGGAAAGCTAGGAATGACAAAATATTAAAAAATGGCACAAAACAAGTAGAGGACATGGTGGAGGAAATTAAGGTTTTATCTTTAGAGGTGGGCATTGAACAGAATCAATATTCCAGCCTGTTTATTCTATGAATGGGATTGGAATCCGAGGGATTGTCTAATGAGGTAAGGGGTGGATTGGCGCAGCTGGTGGCAGTTTTGATAGTGAGGCTGGGGTATTCCTTGTTTTTTGGTGTTGGTATCAGCAAGAAGTATGCTGTCTGCTGTTATGTTGTTTTCTCAGCACATGGTGCGGCTGGTTTGAACTTCTGTTGGAATATGCTAGCATCATTATTAGATGTGCTGGGCTGTTGTTTGTGTAAGTTGTGATAGCTTTTTTTTGGTTCGGTTGTGCTGCTGCTACTGTGTTTTTTGTCCCTTTAGTAGTAAGCAATTTCGGATTGTAAAGCTTCTGTTTTAGCTTTTGGTATGGGCCGGTTTGGAAGGTGTTTTTTCCGTTTTTAAACGGCACCATTGTATTAATGTTCCACTATACTAATTTTTTCTTGTACTAATTTTGTCCGCAAGAATTTTGTGTTTATTACACAATTTTGAAGAGAATAATATTTGCCGATTAAAAAAAAAATCAGTATTATAGCCAACATTACATAATAGAACATCATAAATAAATGAATGAATAAGTAATTTCACAAGACTTGAAAGTGAGCAAAAGGAGAATAATATTACCAACTAGCTATGTACCGAAGGAGATCGTCGGGGCAAAAAGACACAATCTCAATTTCTCGCAGCTGACCACAACTTCGTTCAACAGCATAACGACAAATCTTTACCAAATCCATATTATTGTAGGGGTAACTATCATTGTCTGTCATGTGAATGGTACGCCACATGATAGGATCCTTGCAAATGTTCCACCATAGAGGACACACTTGACATGCACTTGTCACAATTTCAATGGTACTAAGCCTTTGAAGAATGTTTTCTGTAATGTCTTTAGGAAGTTCAAGCCAATTTGGCCCCATTGTGCTTTCCCTTTTTTTCTTCCTTGCTGATCTCAAAAATGGTGCCATCATACAAACAAGTCGAATAAAATTTTAAGTGATACCTAAACATTTTCAGAGTGAAACACCATGGAGTAGAATAAAAGTATATCAGTTTCCATTTCCAATAAACTTTAGGTACATAAAAGAGAAAAAATAAAGAATAGGGGAAAAAGATAGATATTTTTTTTTTGTGGTGTCCAGGGTTCAAACCTCAGACCTTGCATATATTATGCATTGTCCTTACCAACTGAGCTAAGCTCACGAGGACAGATATATGATATAACATAATATGTGATCATCAGATGTTTGGTATTTGCATCACATTGTGAATTTGACATAATCAAGTTTGAAAAAAATAATAATACTACTTTCCGCAATCAACCCAAAAATTGACAATTCAATGGCTATCTGTTGTACAAATGCTAATATGCTAGAGCTAGTTTATGAAAATATAACTCTAAGAGTGTGTTTGGATGAGGGATTTTAACAAGTTATGTAATTTTTTTAAGGAATTTTAATTCTTCTATGTAAATTCCAATTTTTAACTCTATCCAGACAATACTTTTCACACTTTTAGCTTACTAACACTATAGACTGTGGATATTATTCTACAAAGAGTTCAAGGGGTCATGCATAGTAATATTATACCTCGTAGGTCTATAAATGTAGTTTTTAAGAGGATTGGTTTTGTCATAAAAAAATAAAAATAAAAAATACTGGTGCAGCTTGTTCTATGTTTGTTTTTCATTCCTGTGTAATTTTCTATAATATATTAGAAATGAGCATTTAAATTGCCTAAATTTCTAAATTCCGACTCATCCAAACAGACATCAATCCGAAAGGTACTTCCTCCGGTCACTATTGTAAGTAAACATTCTTTTCTCCAGATTCATTGAATAATGATCTTGGTTTGATAATATAGATCAGATACATCAACTATGAATACAAATTTATAATTTCAAATGGGTATAACGTTCATCTATGAATACAAATTATAAGCATCGAATAAGCAAAATATTGAGGATGCTTCCTATAATTTAATAATAAATCAGAGTTCATAGTATAATGAGTACGAGAGAATGAAGAAGAAAAAAAAAGTAAAAATGTAAAAATAAAGGGAGAGTGAGAGATTGAGAACCGTACGAGATGTGGTTAAGGGATGGCGTCTCCGGGGTTTCCGATTGACGGTGGGCAGTATGCTGACGGCAGCAGTTGAGAACGGAGAAGCACACCGAAGTGAAGTGAGACTCCGAACTACTTCAACACATTGGTTCCTGCTTGGTTCATATCTTTGTCAAAAGTGTTTCTATCATCAATAGAATTAGAGACTAATAACTTAGAAAGATAGGGAGATCAATTCGAGGGTTAACTCAATAATCATCTTTATAGTTTAAAAGACCAACAACCATTAAGGCCATTTGGATTAAATTCATTTTAAGCTTATGCAAGTAAATAGTTTATAAAAAAGAGTTAAATATGTTTTTCGTCCTCGTAAATATAAAAAAAATTTCGTTTTTGTCTCTCTAAAATTTTCCTTCAACTTTTAGTTCCTATAAAATTTTAAACCAATGCTTCTGGTCCCTATTTTTAAGTAAATTTTTGTATTTTTTTAATGAAATTGTGCAGAAATGTACAAAATATTGTAAACATCACTCACAAAAAATTTTTAGATTTTTTTAACAAAACATAAATTAAATATGAATTTTTTACCACCAAAAATATAAAAATTCATATTTAATTCTTGTTTTGGTAAAAAAAATTCTAATAGTTTTTAGGAGAGATCCTTATAATATTAAAAAAAAATCTGCAAAATTGTATTAAAAAATATGAATTCTACACGTGAATTTACTTTAAAAGAGAGACAAAAGGTGAAGATGGAAAAAAAAAATTAGGACTAAAAGTTGAAGAAATTTTTTAGAGTGACTAAAACGAAAAGAAGACATATTTATAGGGACCAAAAACAAATTCAACCCTATAAAAAAATAGTTTACAAAGGTACAATTTTTGTTAGTAAGAACTTATAAATTAACATAAAAGCTTATTTATTTCCATAAGTTGTTTTACATAAACTCGAAATAAGCCTAATCCAAACGGGACCTTAGATTATTCACTCTCTCAATCTAAATTTATATGTCATTTTACAACATTAATGATATTTTTCTTATTGTATATATTTTTTTATGACAAGTAAATACAATTTGAAAGAAGAATTGTCTAATCTTTTGATGACAAGTAAACTTAATATTTTATGTAAAAATATTTTAAAAAATTAAACAAATTTGAAAGATAATAAAAATTGAAAAAAAAATCATAATAATTTGATAATTTTTAAAAGGTTTTTATTAAGATACATGGTCTATGTAAAATTATTTACATTGGCATCTAATGGAAACTCGTGAAATTGCTATTGTAGTCCGCATTATAAAATTTGGGAATGTTAACCAGTGTCCCCGGAACACTAGTTAAGAAATTATAAAAGGAAATGTTTTTTTTGGAAAGTGTGTATTTTACTTTTTGAAACTTGAAAAAGTGCTGCTTTTAATCCTGATTTTGTTTTTTCTTTCCATTTTTAACTGCTTAACTAGTACCTGAGGGAACTGGTTAACACGACCCATAAAATTTAAACAAGTAAGTGATCATTTCAACACTTAAAAAGCAATCTTTTATTTCTCATGACAATCTTCACTTTCAAAGCGCTTCCAACCTCCATCAAGAGCACAATCTTACCTTTAGCAAAAATTGAAAAAATTTGTTGAGTTGAAGGGGTCCTCACATAATCCAAACTTTCACGTTGATTGTTGCTCATAAGTGGCTCGTTACTAATCATCATAGAAGTAGATGAGGACTTAGAGTTTTACTCAATTGTTCTCCTTGTGCAAATGAAACAATCATCCATGTTCTAAGAGATTGTGTTTAACCAACCTAGATTTGGGGCATGTTCTAAGAGATTGTGTATAACCAACCTAGATTTGGATCAGGTTAACTGATTACAATCACTTTACTAATATATTCTCTTTGAATTTTAGGGACGGGAGTTTAAGTGCACAAGGATGGGTGGCAAACAATTTTTGCAATTAATTTTTAGCACTTGTTGTGGCAATTAATTTTTAGCTCGTAAGGACTATGAATAATATATGCAAGATTCTGGGTTCAAACCTCGACCACCACTAAAAAAGTGCTTCCACGCTACAACAATTCAATTCATGTGATCCTAGGTGGCCTTTTTGATGTAAGTATTTTCATATACTCCTCTTTGATGACATGTCTTTTTATTTACATAATTTGTAGGCTAATCTTAAGGATCTTTATATAATCTTCTCTGATGACATGTCTTTTAATTTACATAAATTGAAGGCTCATCCTAATAATCTTCATATATTCTTCTTTGATGACATATTTTACAGCTTCATGATTTGGAATGCCGTTTAACTATATATTTTATTTCTTTTTTTTGAACTTTATCCTCAACTGTCAAAATGGGTAAGGTTCATCGGATCCGCTCTTCGGCCCTCTATTTTAGTGTGGGTTGGACCGTAAAAAAATATGAGAAAAGCGACCCTGTTTTTTGGGTCTACATTTTACATGGACCGACCTGGGTTAGGTCACTGGACTTGCGCAGCCCTTTAAAAAAATAAATAGTTCATAAAATAGTTTTATTAAGTAAGTTTGAATTATTTTATTATGTAATATTGAATTTTCTAGTTTTTGTGGTTAACGTTGTGAACTGTGATAATGACTCTACTTTTGCATTGATTCTTTTGTGTTATTTATCCTTATGGGTGTTGATTTAATAAATGTTTTATATAGCATTTAACTAAGTTTACGAAAACATCTGATTTATTTTATGTATAATAATTTATGTAATATTTCTATTTAAAAAATGTGATATGTAGCTTTATTGTTCATTGCATCAATTTTTTTCGAAAAAAAATAAACAAAATAATACATTTTAAAATATGATCGAGGCTGGTCCATCAAGTTGTGTGGTCCACAACTAATTGGGCTGAGCTCAATTTCAATAGCCCATGAATCAAGTGGGTTGACCCACTCCAACCCATTTAGAATTCTGCTCTTTACCTAAAACGTTTTGCTCATTCCCAAAGGAAATGACAGATATACCCCTACGTAAGTTAACTCACGCAACGTGAGTTAACTCACGCCAATTATGAGGTAAACGCGACTTAAGTCACGTTGCGTGAGTTAACTCACGCTACGTAACTTAAGTCAATTAAGAGCAACACAACAACACTCATTTTCCAACTTCTCCAAAACACGAAAATTCCACCCCAAAAATCGAAATTCATCATTCTTGCGTCATTCAAAGCCAAATTCGTCCACAACATCAAGTAAGTGATGATTATCCTACTTCTTTGCATTATTTTGGTTGAAATTTTTGAATTTTTCAAAAAATTGAACATTTTTAGGTTTTTTAAAATTTTGCTTGCATGTTAAAGATTATGATTGTTAGTGATGATTTAACTTAGGAATTGTTGTTTAGATGTTGTTTAAGGTACAATGTGGTAGTTAAGGGTTTAGAAATTGTTAGATTACATAGTTGTTTGAAAATCGCACACTACGTGTTCGGTGAAATATCTCAATGATATTTTTTTTTGTTTTTTTGGATTGTTAATGATGTAATTAGTTAGAGCTATGTTTGTAAATGTTGATTATAGTTAATTTGACTGCAATGTGGTAGTTTATGGATTCAAATGACATTGTCGACATTATAGTGTTGTTGTTGTATTGTTAAAGATGACATTGTCGAAATGTTATGTTGGTGTGAAAATGTGTTAAAGATTTTTTGCTTTTTGTGCAGATATGTCTGAGCAGGAGAGGACTGAAAGACTTAGGTTACGGAGGCCTGCCCCTACTAGTAGTGCACGTAGGGAGAAGCAAGCGCTACACCCTCCGGCTGGTCGAGGTCGAGGGAGAGTGAGGGCCACGAGACTTGCTACTGCTGATGCTGCGGGGGGATCGACGTCACAGACGGGTCCTAACCAGATTGTGGACCCGCCACAGTACCAGCATGAGCAACATTATCAGGAGCAGCCTGAATTTCAGCCAGGTTATCAGTATCAAGAGGGGTATGAGTATCACTAGGGGTATCAGGCTCAGTTTCACGAGGGGTATCAGCCTGAGCAGCCTTCTGAGCAGCAGTATGTCGAGCCTCCTTAGCAACAGCATTATGAGCAGCATCCTCAGCAGCAGCAGCATGCAGAGCCTGTTATGGAGGACGAGGATGGGGGCTTTCCGGGGGGCCTTATGAGATGTCAGATGTCACTTTTACCGAACTTCGGTAAACACGTGACATGCAGGCTTTGGAACGATAAAACAGTAAGTATAATTGTTTTATTTAATTTAATGATATTTTACGTATTTAAGTATAGTTGATTTATTTACATATTTACCTATTTTAAGTATAATTGTTTTATTTAATTTAATGATATTATGTGAAGCTTATTTTACGTAGAATACGTTATGTTTATTTAATTTAAGTATGATTACATAGAATATGTCATGCTTATTTTACGTATTTAAGTATAATTGATTTATATTTTACGTAGAATATGTCATGTTTATTTTACTAATTCAATTTGTTTTTTTGTATTTCAGTTGCAAGCGGATCGTAAGTTGACTGGTGTCTCGCATGGGAGGAAACTTAGACTTTCTGCTTTGTCCCTTCCGTTGCCGGAAGAAGATAATCCTTGGTTCTGGAACCCGGTGGATGCATCCGGTCTTAGGCCCCTCCTTTTGACTGGGTACGATATCATCAACCACGGGTTAGTTTGTGTTATGGCCGAGAGATGGCATCAAGAGACCAGCAACTTCCATCTGCCTGTTGGGGAGATGACAATCACACTGGATGATGTGGATTGTCTTCTAGGCATCCCCGTCGTTGGACGACTCATTCAGGAGGATGAGTTAGATCATGACCATGCTGTAGATCTGCTGGTGATTCACCTATTGTTTCCGGTGGAGGAAGCGGTTGGGCAGGTGAGTGATTTTGGTGCATGTGTCACTTACACGGCCCTGAAAGAGCGTTATGAGCACCTGTTGAATAGGTGTAACCATTTGATGGGGGATGATTTATCAGAGGATGAGGAGGAGCTGAGTCGTATTTGGCATTTTTGTTGCTCTTGCTTGGCTACACTCTTTTTGCCGGCAAGAACAGCAAAACCATTAGTCTGCTTTGGATGGTTGCGATTCGGGATTTACCTAACATAGACACGTGGTCATGGGGCGCGATGGGACTTGCTTTCTTGTACGAGCAACTGAATCTTACCTCCAGCGAACATGTTGGCTCCGTTGGTGGTTACATGACCTTGCTTGTGGTAATATATTATTTTCTTTTTTTTTAAGTTAATTGTAAATATATAGTTTTTTGTATGATACTTGTGTGCTGATATAAATCTGTCTTTTTGTGTTTGCAGGGATGAGTTATAGCTTACATCAGACATGTCGTTCCGAGGAAGAAATATGATGATTACGAACTGCATAACCCGTTCGTGGGTAGATTGAAACCTAAAAGGGGGTTTGCTGATGCTGAGCACTTCAGAGGCTTGTTGGATTCGATGGAGCATTGTCATGTCACCTGGAGGCCGTACGAGCACCGACAAGACGTGACGCCTTTTCAGGACGTGTGCTGGTACTCTGGATGGATCATGACCGACAAACAAAGGATGGTGCGTCACTTGCCGGAGCGGGTTCTGGGGCAGTACAGACATGTTCAGAGGGTTCCCCGACCTCCTACTACGGTTATGCCTCTTGTCTCAACAGATGTGGCCGCTACCTTCTTGGAGTTTGCTCTACATGTCGTTTCCCAGCAGCAGAGGGGTCACCAGGTCTCAGACGACGAGTCTTGGAAGCATTCAGATAGGTACATCAGGTGGTTCTACCGTGTATCTCATCCTCTCATCGCCAACCCTGCTTCAAAGCCTGACAATGTCATGCCGAGACCTGTCTACTAGGATATTCTTGTTGACCAGGAGTGGGTCAGACATCCTCTTGATCCATTGCAGGTCATCAGCAGCATCAGAAGCAGAGTGGAGCATGCGATGCAGATTCCAGAGGTGGTTTCAAATCCACTCTTTTTCAGCATTTTGGAGGGCCTCCAGACCGATTATAGCGTGTTTGACCATCAGCAGGTTCCAAGGAGGAGGTCTAGGAGTCATAGTCCACATGAGCAGCAACAGTGTCTTATTTTATGACTTTTTTTTTTATATTTGTAGTATTTTTATTTGTTGAATTTGGATGTAATATATTTACATTTGTGCGGTTGCGCCTCTTTATGACATTTGAGTTAATTTTCGTTAAAAATTGCGTTTCTAAATTATGAATGAATAAATGCATGTTCACTAAATTATGAGTTTTGGTTGAATGAATAAATGATTGTACCTATGTATGAACGAACGAAGGAACGAAGATAAACAGGGAACAAGACAGTAGCTACTGCCTGTCTGTTCTGGTGCGTGGACAGAACCAGCGTGACTTAACTCACGCTAGTGTTAAAACTAGCGTGACTTAACTCACGCTACTTTTTATTTTAGCTTACACTAGCGTGACTTAACTCACGTAACATTTTGTACTCGCGTTTGTTAAGTCACGTAAGGGTAAAAATGTCATTTACTTTGGGAATGAGCAAAACGTTTTGGGTAAAGAGCAGAACTCACCCATTTATATGAGCTGACCAACCAGACCGAGGCAGGCTGGACCAACCCGTTTGACAGCTCTACAACTTATGAACCAAAAAATAAGTAATTAAAATTTAAAAGTAATTTTTGTAACAAAAAAAAATCTGTAAAGATTAAAAATAATAAATATCTGTCGTACCAACTTTTAACTTAACCACAAACACTGATGATTGACAAACAATCACAGCACAACATAACATGCAATGAATCATCAATCTCGTGTGTTCCAACTTCCAACCATAATTCAAAACACGCTTCCTGTTTTCTTGTGGTGGATATCATAGTATCTAGTATCTACTTTCCTTCGCTTTCAATTCATTTCACTTTCACTTCACTCAAAAACCGCGTTTCTAATTAATCCAACCCAAACTTTTTCTTTTCTTCAACTTTTTACCTAAAAAACGCGTTTCCGTGACCAAATCACGTTTCTATAAATCCCACATCACAATACCAAACTGAACTGAACTGAACTCAAAATCAGAAACGAAACTCTTCTATTTCTCAGGCCATGGACCAAGAAGAAGTTCGCAAGATCTTCAACAAATTCGACAAGAACGGCGACGGGAAGATCTCACGCACAGAGCTGAAGGAGATGATGACGGCGCTCGGATCTAAAACAACTACGGAGGAAGTTACTCGTATGATGGAGGAGCTTGATCGGAACGGAGACGGTTTCATTGATCTGAAGGAATTTGGGGAGTTACACAACGGCGGTGGCGATACTAAGGAGCTTAGAGAGGCGTTTGAGATGTATGATTTGGATAAGAATGGGTTGATTTCGGCGAAAGAGCTCCACGCGGTGATGCGGCGGTTGGGGGAGAAATGCTCGCTTGGTGATTGCCGGAGAATGATCGGAAACGTTGATGCTGATGCTGATGGGAATGTGAATTTTGAAGAGTTTAAGAAGATGATGAGTCGCTCCTAATATGTAATGGTGATTGGCTCAAATGTATTTTACCTATACCTTTTTTTACTCGACCCTCTTAGTTTTAATCTTAATTTAAAGGGTAATAGTTATCTTAGTCTGTCAATTCACATTATCTACAACAGTCCATAGTCCATGAATGTATCTAAATTTTTAAATAATCTTTGATTATGTATTCCGTTAATTAAAACAGTAGTGTTGAACTTTTTCGTTAATACTATCATAATTCATTAATATACTTACTCACAATGGTAAAAAAAGTCCATAATATATATATATATTTTTTACAAACATGTTGAATGAAGATATCATTGTGAAAATATATGGTTATCTCTCCTCCTATAGAAAACATATTACAGAAAAAATTTCGCGTATCTCTCTTGAATGAAACTTGAATTACATTAATCTCTTGTTGAATATCTATCAACTATTTAAAGCCGCTTTTGTTGTTTGGTGGTGTTGAACCATCGATATGAACGCACGAAGAATATGAGATTTTTTTTTCCTTTGAAAAAGGATGGTGTTTGAAGGAGAGAGGTGGAGATAAGAGAGAAGAGATGTGTTGGTGTTGGTGGGTGATGACTTTCTAGGTTTGAATATGTAAAGAAGTTGATAGTTGAGGAATTGACATGAGATAAAAGAGAAGATATAAGGAAGAGAGGGTGGTTGAATATGTGAAGAAAGCAATGATATAAGAAAGACTTGGGAAAAGATAAATCAGGGTTCAATATTCACCTCCACCACCACCATCGTCATCTAGCATCATCGCGACATATCCGTCGTCATCATCATCATCATTAACTATATCTGGTTCAAAATCAAAACACAACACAGAACTACAAACATCATCGTCATCATTAACCAGATCTGGTTCAAAATCAAAACGCAACACAAAACTACAAACATCACTAACCCATAAAAGAAATAGATATGGCTGAATTTTAATTAATCATTTTTTTTATTTCTCAATAGTTGTTGAATATCTATCAACTAATCAAAGCCGCTTTTGTTGTTTGGTGGTTTTGAACCATCGAGTGATGAATGCACGAAGAATATGATATTTTGTTGTTTGGGTTTGCTTCTGTGAAAAAGGATGGTGTTCAAAGGAGAGAGGTGGAGATAAGAGAGAAGAGATGTGTTGGTGTGTGATGTGGCTTTCTGGGTTTGAATATGTAAAGTAGTTGATGGTTGATGGATTGACATGAGATAAGAGAGACGATATAAGAAATAGATGGTGATTGAATATGTGAAGAAAATGTTGGGCTTAAGGAGTGAGGTGAGATACGAGAGAAAAGACATGGTTTTGACTTTTGAAGATGAAGATTAAAGAAGATAAATATTGTAGGATTTTTAATTTCTTTTTTGGAAACCCAAAATTTTTAATATGATATTTCGATGAATGGATTTGTAATTTAGTTTTTTTAATCTTTAATTTTGATAAAACTATAATTTTTGAATAATTGTAAAATGTTTTACTTATGTGGAAAATGATGTGTTTTGTAACATCATTACTTTTCAAGAAACTCATTGAAAAATTGGACACATCGATGTTTTTGGAAACCTTATAGGGGGTAAGGACTAAAAGTGTCAGAAAATACAAACAGAGGATTAAGATTGTTTGATTTTATAAAAGGGGGATCGATTTCGTGAGTTGGGTAAAATAGGAGGACAAAAAGTGCAATTAAGTCAATAACAAAATACATTATCCTTCGAATATTGATGATATATTGATATTGATGGATTTGGATCTGAAACATTGATGATACCAAAGCCATTGATCTAAACCGAATAAACACTGTAACAAGCTGAACAAACAAAATTATGTCGCACGAAGGTAGCCAATAAAACATCATCCTACTAAATAAACAATATTACAAATAGAATTGATCCCGTGCATGACAAGAGGGCATACACACTAGTTGTGAATAGTTGGCACCGAACATTTCACAGCCATTTAACTCATCGTCTAATATTATATAAATAAATAGGTAGTTACATATATAAATATAAAGATTGTAACCAAAAAAAATAATATAAATATAAAGATTAAGAGTGTGTTCATTTTAAGTTATATTCGTAAATTTTTAGATATAAAAAGATAGAGATATATATGTCTCTGTTTGTTATAGATTTACTAAAATTTATTTTCGGTCGTAAAATGTTCTTGAGAATAGAAAAAATTTCCGAAAGAAAACGGTGAGAATAAAGTTCTTATGAAGATGAAAATAAATTAACATGTAACTATCTATTAATCTTCCTATTTTTAAGGTTACTGAGAATATTTTGTCAAAAAAAAAAAGTTGACTGAGAATATTACAAATGTTAAACAAACATATTTTTTCTAAATATATTGGAATAAAATTCACATCTTTATATTCCAAAAATATTATTTCTAAAAATAAATTTAATAAACCTGAAACAAACACATCATAAGAAAAAATTATACTCTCACGGTTCTTATCATAAAAAATATATATTTAGATTTATTGAATAATTGATATATATTAATTCCAATATGATTGTTCTTATTCCTAAGGTAATAGGGGCGCAGGCAATGGGAGACTTTCGACCTATTGCTCTTGCAAATTTTCAATTTAAAATTGTTACAAAGATATTAGCTGACAGGCTCTCTATTGTTGCTATGCGCATCGTCTCTCTGGAGCAGCGGAGCTTTCTCCGTGATAGAAATATTTCAGAATGTATTATTCTCGCATCAGAGGCCGTTAATATGATTGACAGAAGACAGTTTGGTGGGAATGTGGCTTTGGAGGTTGACATCCAAAAGGCCTTTGACACGTTAGATTGGAGTTTTTTGGTTGCGGTGCTCAGAAAATTCGACTTCTCCTCGGTGTTTACTGACTGGATTCTGGCTATTTTGCAATTAGCTAGGCTTTCTATTTTGGTGAATGGTAGGGCGGTGGGTTTTTTTTCTTGTTCTCGTGGCGTCCGACAGGGGGATCCTCTTTCTCCACTTCTCTTTTGTATTGCTGAAGAGGTTCTTAGCAGGGAAATTTCTATGGCATGTTATGCGGGAAAGATTACGCCTATGTTTTATTGTCGAGGGACCTCTATCCCTACTCACATTTGGTATGCGGATGATGTTCTAATATTTTGTGCAGGTACAAAACAAAATATTAGATGCTTGCTGAAAATTTTTAACGATTATTCTGAGGTGTCTAGGCAGATTATTAATAATAGCAAAAGCCGGTTTTACTCGGGAGCTATGACGACCTCTCGTTCTCAGATGATTGCAGGAATGCTCGGATATAGTGTTGGTACCATTCCTTTTACCTATCTTGGCTGCCCTATATTCACAGGCAAACCGAAAGGGGTCTACTTCCAATCTATTGTCGACAGAATAAAAGTAAAGCTTGCAACGTGGAAAGGTACAATGCTCACTATTATGGGACGGGTGCAGCTTATTAAATCCATTATTCATGGTATGCTTGTGTATTCTTTTCATATCTATTTGTGGCCAAAACGTCTTCTTCATCAGTTAGATACTTGGATAAAAAATTTCATCTGGAGTGGTGACATTAACACTCGCAAAGTATGCACTATTTCTTGGAAGATTATGTGTCGACCTTGGGCAGCGGGTGGTCTCGACATTAAACCTACTCGCCTCATTAATGAGTCCTTGATTCTTCATCTTGCTTGGACTTTTTCATCGGGGGATTCTCAATGGGCAGGGCTGTTACGCAAGCATTTTCTGAAAAATGGCAAACCGATTAATCATTATTTTCAATCCTCGGTGTGGGGTGGAATAAAAGATCGCATGGAGACTGTTTCCTCCAATTCGATTTGGATTGTGGGCACGGGCATGAATATTAAACTATGGACTGATAACTGGCTTGGTATTTCTTTGGTTGATTTGTTGCACATCACAAACAGTTACGAGCTTTAGTGGCCAATGTTGTCGATAGGGTTGTGCATTTACCTGCGGCTTTGCTTGCTGATCCTGCGGTGTCAAGTCGTGTTGCTGATATTGTTTTGCCATCCGCCCCGTTGTCCGACTATCTTGTTTGGCTTCATTCCTCCGATGGTAAGCTCACCTCAAAATTGGCTCAAAATTTCCTTATGCCAGCTTCAATTCCTCTACCTTGGGCGGCTTTGATATGGAAGTCGTGCATCCCTCCTTCATGCTCTTTTATTCTTTGGCGCCTTATGCATGGGAAAATGCCCACAGATGAAAACCTTCGTCGTCGAGGTTGTATAACAGTCTCTATTTGTAATTTATGTATGACAACGGACGAGTCCTCCGACCATCTATTTCTTCGATGTCCCTTTGCAACAAATATTTGGTGTTGGCTGTGAGCTATTCTTCATCTACCCTTTAATTTGGTCTCTTTTGCGGCCCTTCTCAGCTCCGTACCACAAAATTGTTCCTCACAGGTTCGTGACATTTTTGTGGCCTCGGTGGTGCACACGCTTCATGGCATATGGCTGGCCCGTAACTCTTTACGGTTCAATAACCAAACGATCTCTCTGCATTCGACAAAGGTGCGTCTTCAGGCTACTATTAGTTTTAGTGGTAATATTTCTACAGGGAAATGTATTGCTTCTGATGGTTATATTTTGGATGCTCTATCGATTTCTCCCCACAACCGACGTGTTAGTGATTTGATTTTGGTTCATTGGAAGGCCCCATTGGCTCCTTGGATCAAAGTGAACACGGATGGCTCCCTTATTGGTACTCATGCAGCCTGTAGGGGGCTGTTCCGGGATCACCGTGGTTCCCTTTTAGGAGCTTTCGCTTGTAACATTGGTTTATCAACGGTTTTTTATGCTGAGGTATATGGTTCTCTACTTGCTATGGAGTATGCGGCTCAACACGGTTGGATGAATGTTTGGTTAGAGAGTGACTCAACAAGTGCTCTGCTGGTCTTTAAGAATTGCTCCTTGGTTCCGGTTTTACTCCGTAACCGTTGACATAACACTTGTAACAAAGGTATACAGGTCATTACTTCTCACATCTTCAGGGAAGGAAACTGTTGTGCAGATTTGCTGGCTAATTTGGGACACTCGACACACGGCACGGTCTGGTTTTCGGTGTTGTTTCCCTCGCTCTCGGGTCCCGTAGACCGTCGATTTTTCTTTTATTATGTTTTTTCCGCTTTGTTACTTGTTTGTTTTGAGGGTTTTGGCCTAGTCCCCCTCTTTTTTCCCCCTTTTTTTTAAATAAAATTTTTCTTTGAATTTGGCGGCATAGGATGGGGGCTCTGCGGGGTGCCAACCTAGTTGGAATGTCGTTGCTTCCCCTTGATGTCTGCCCACTCTTTTGACTTAGCAAAAAAAAAAGATATATTTGTTCTATAACATAGAACAAACACATCAATTATTTAACAAACATAAAACGTGAATTGTTTCTTATAATAACCCGAGGGAGTAGTATGGAAGGCCAAATGTATCTCTAAAGAACTCTTTCGCAATGAAATTAGAATAAATGGTCCACCATTCTATATCTTGAATGATTTGAACATTGTAAATAAGCTTGTCCACACACTCATTTCCTTTTCTAAAGATGTGAGTGCATTTGAATTGAATGGACACGGTTAATCCATATATTTCTTAGACATCAAAGAGACAAAGGCCTTTCATATGAAACCTTGGACCAACATTCCATATGTGCTTTGTCAAGAGCATTGATAACTGAGTTAAATTTTGTATAAAGAGCATTTTTAATTCCCATGATCATAGCATATCAAAAGACCATCAGGGGCTCAACTTTACAGATGAAGTTAGGATTACTCTCTCAAAAAAAAGAAGATGAAGTTAGGATTATGAATATTGAACAGATTCTTATGAAGTTAGAATTGAATATTGCACATTTCTTCAAAACCTTGAACTTCAAGTTTATTGTAACGCAAAAAATCTTCTCATATAAACCTTACATTTTTCTGCACTAAAAACACACAAAGTGTCACATGTTTAGGTTTTCGAATACAACGTTTGTTGTTGTTAAATTTCATGACTTATGCAAACAACGGAACAATACATACATAAACTTGTATCTTGGTCGAACATGAATCTTAATTTTTAAATTGTTAAGGCTAATCAGTGCACTAAGGGCATTGATTAATGAATCCACTAATAGAAATTTTGCTTTAAAAACATAAACTTTTATTTTTGTCTTAGTAATAATCACACCACTTTTTGATGCAAATTTACTATTTTTAACCCCTTAACCAATGCTTTAAGGGCACTCATTAACATTATCTATATTTTATTTGTTGATGGCAAATTAATATAGCTGCACTAGCCCCAAAATATCAAAATCCCCACAATAAGTAGACGATACTATATTGCTCCCCTCTTAGCATTTTATAATAAACGAATTTGTTTTTCCATTAAAAATACATTACTCACATTTCTCACTTTTCTCGTTTCCATTGATACTATTTTAACATGTTTCCCTCATGTTATCAACCACCAACTTAATTATAAAGAGAGTAGTCTTATGAACACTCTCGTTTATACTCTCTCTAACACTCATTTTTTATCGTAAGAAATCCACGCGGGTATCATATTTTACAAAAGAGTCACACATAAAATAGTGAGACTTGCATATATAGTTTCATCCAATAAAAGTGTAAATGTTAGATAGATTTCATGTTCTCAGATAGATTTATTTCTTGTTAGTAAATCTGACGGGAAGATTTGTTTGGACTTTAAAGTCATACTTGGAGAGAGCTTAACTACCCAACATAGAGTAATGGGGATGGATGTAAGGGTTAAGAGGAGTGCAAAGAGAAGAAGCCATAGCGGGGCTCCGCGAATCAAGTGGTGGCATTTAAAGGGTGAAAAACAAAGGATATTCCAACACAAGATATTAGAGGGAGGTTTCACGCAACCACATGGAAGCGCTAATTATATGTGGGAGAGGATGGGACATGAGATTAAAAAGGTAGCAAAAGAGACGTTGGGAGAATCTCGAGGTTTTGGACCTAGGGGTAAAGAATCTTGGTGGTGGAATGATAGTGTTCAGAGTAAATTTCGGATCAAAAGAGATTGTTTTAAAGATTGGTCTAGGTGTAAAAATGCCGAAACTTTGGATAAATATAAGATAGCTAGGAAAGAGGCTAAGAAGGCGGTGAGCAAAGCGAGAACTCAAGGTTATGAACGATTATACCAATCTTTACGTACAAAGGAGGGAGAGAAATCTATATATAAGCTTGCTAAGGGACGAGAAAAAAAGACAAGAGACTTGGACTAAATGAAATGTATTAAGGATGAAGAGGGTAAAGTTTTGGTTCAGAAAAGAGATATTAAGGATTGACGGAAGAAGTATTTCCACAACTTATTCAATAAAGGATATGAGATCTTACAAGACTCTAACAGGTTAGACATCGGAGAGGAGGACCGAAACTACAACTATTATCGTCGGATTCAAGAGCACGAGGTTAGAGAATCGTTGAAAAGGATGAGTAGTGGCAAGGCAATTGGGCCGGACAACATATCGATCGAAGTGTGGAAGAGTCTTGGCGATAGAGGAATTGTGTGGCTCACAAAACTTTTTAACGAGATTATGAGGACGAAGAAAATGCCAGACGAGCGGAAAAGAAGCACTTTAATTCCAATCTATAAGAACAAGGGGGATATACAAAATTACACGAATTATAGGGGAATTAAGCTAATGAGCCATACCATGAAGTTATGGGAAAGGGTGATTGAACAAAGACTACGAAAGGAGACTCGAGTTACAAATAACCAATTTGGTTTTATGCATGGGAGGTCAAGTATGGAAGCGATCTACTTACTTCGATGCATGATGGAGCGATATCGGACGGATAAAACAGCCTTACACTTAGTTTTCATTGATTTGGAGAAGGCGTGTGATAGAGTTCCTAAAAAGATTTTGTGGAAGCCCTGGAGAAGAAAGGGGTTAGGATTGCATATATTAGAGCTATGAAGGATATGTATGAGGGAGCTTCGACTAGTGTGAGGATGTAGGATGGGGCTACCGAAGATTTTCCCATAACAATATGAGTGCACCAAGGGTCAACCCTAAGTCTTTATCTTTTTACTTTAGTTTTGGATGTACTGACGAACACATCCAAGAGTTAGCATCGAGATGTATGTTTTTTGCAGATGATGTAGTCTTGCTTGGTGAGTTGAGGAAGAATTGAACGGGAGGCTAGAGACCTAGAGGCAAGCCTTATAAGCGTATGATTTCCGTCTGAGTAGAAGCAAGACAGAGTATATGGAATGTAACTTCACCAAAAGGAGAAATAGGTCTACCTTGGAGGTGAAAGTTGGAGATCATATCATACCCCCAAGTTACACGGTTTAAATATCTTGGGTCCATACTACAAAATGCCGAAGAAATAGAATCAGATGTAAGTCATCGTATTCAAGTTGGGTGGTTGAAATGGAGAAGAGACTCATGTGTTTTGTATGATAAGAAAGTGCCACTTAAATTGAAAGGAAAGTTCTATTGGACATCAGTCAGACCGACGATGTTGTATGGTACGCAATGTTGGGTGGTTAAGATTCAACACGAAAATCAAGTAAATGTAGCAGAGATAGGATGTTGCGCTGAATGAGTGGTAAGACTAGACATTATAGGATTAGGAATGACACCATTAGAGAGAGTGGGGGTAGCACCTATAGTAGAAAAGTTGGTAAAAATAGACTTATATGGTTTGGATGTGTAGAGAGAAGACCCGTAGATGTCTTCGTAAGAAGAGTAGATCAAATGGAGGAGAGTCAAGTTAAAAGAGGTAGAGGAAGACCAAAGAAAACTATTAGAGAAACCATTAGAAATGATTTAGAGGTCAATGAGTTGGATCCAAATTTGTTTATGATAGAACACTATGACGTCATTTGATCCACGTAGCCGACCCCAGTTAGTGGGATAAGGCTTGGTTGTTGTTGTTGTTGTTGTTTGTTGCTAGATGGAGTGTTATAAGAGAAACTCTTTTATAAACACAATCACAAATGATAAACATTTAGACACGCTCTCATCAAATACAAAAATTAAAAGAGAATGAAACTAAATGATATTGATTGATGTAATCTAATTATTTTTGTTTTAAATTTTTGCATTTGATGTGAGTGTACCCAAATATTTATCATTTGTGATTGTATCCATAGAAAAGTTTCTTGTGTTAGAAATAGTGTTTATAACATTTCTCTTTTAGACGAGTGTTATGAACGCTTTCTTTAATAATCACTCTTTAATTTGATGATATTTATATAGATACTACACTTTAAAAATAAAGTCATACATAAAGTGGTAATATTATTCAAACTTTGACTCCTCGCAAAAAATTCGCTCGTGTCCCAGATCTTCATTGGGATTTCCTCATCTTGATCCCAAGTCCAGACTAGAGTTGGGATTTCTTCATCCCTGACCCTCCCCCACCCGTAAATGCAAAAAAAAATAAAAATTATAAATGTTAAATAATCAATTTAGTTTATAGACTATAGCACCCTCTCTAATACAATTCTTCTTAAATTATGTAATATATAAAGTAATATAAGTAATATTACTTATATTATGTATTTATATATATATAAGTAATATTATGTATTTATATATTTATGTATTTATATTTATATTACTTATATTACTTATAAATACATAATATAAGTAATATAAGTAATATTATGTATTTATATTTATAAGTAATTATTACATAATATTTATACATAATATAAATATAAGTAATATAAATATAAGTAATATAAGTAATTCTTCTTCACATGACAATTAACAACAACAACGTTCTCAAAACATTCGGTGGACAATAACAAAATATAAATATAAGTAATATTAATAATAAAGAAATTGACAATTAGTAAATTACATATATGATATATCCTAAAACGAGAACATCATTCCTTAGTCAATTAGATATATCCCAAATATAGAATATTTATTGTATCCTAAAAAGAACATCGCTATTGCTATACTATACCCCAAAAGGAACATCATTGCCTAATATTCATTACTTAAGAGTTAAGTGTTATTTGAGTTAACACTTATATTCATTTCTTTTCTTTTTAAGAAAAAACTGGAAAAAATAGAAATATCGTGTATCCCGTGCGTATCGGTTTTCCACCACCGTATCTCTCACGTATATTCGAAGTATTTGAAAAGTATCGAACAATTGTTTTATTTAGAAATAAAATTTAATTATTGGATACTTTTTCGATACGTATCAGGGCATATGGGGCAAAGTATCAGTCCAGAATACGTATCTGATACAGTACATCATTAATTTTAAAGTATCTATACTTCACATGTTTTTACAAAAATTGTCATAAAATAGTTATACAAATACCATTTTTCAATAATTTTACCAGTAAAAAATGCATTTATTTATCCCTAACAAATTTAAAGCTTGAATATGACATGTTACTTTCAAATGCTTGATTTGGCCTACTTCCAAAAAGTTCAATAGAACCGTAAATAGTTTAAATTTTGTGTTACAACTTTATTTAATATTTTTTTGGGATCATTTGTATTTATTATATATATATATATATATATATAAATATATTTTATTTTAATTACTTTATATAGTCCGACTTGATAAATCTAATAGGCATTTTAGAGAGTAGAGTTTAAGTTTGGTTTATTTGAATAAATAGACCATTTAAACAATATGAGTCTAGCCTTTTTATTGAACGAGATAAGCCGAGAGCTGAGTCTTAAGTAGATCAGACCATAGACCCTTATAAAACAACCTGACCTATATCTACCACTAAAAAAAAGTTTTGATAATTCAGATTGTAACCAAGAGATAATGATAGTTTGATCAATAATTGGTGGTCGAGCACGCTTGTATGTATGGACATCGACTGACTTTGTTGTAATATTGACAGGATTTTGATCTTTCTGTGATTGTTTTGGCACACCTTGTGTGCAACAATTATGATGTTTGTGGTAATATAATTCATTTTTGCTTGTTCAAAAAAAAATTCAATTGATTATATTTTATTATTATATAATTACTAAAATAATAAACCCCTGTCAGCAAAAAAAATAAATTAACCCCCTATAATTAATAAAAGTAATTTTCTACAAAATTTTTATTTATTCATTCAACTTTTAATGTGTGAAAACCTTAAGGTACCTTGTCTTTTGACGGTGACCTTAAAAGTACGCTTATGAGTTGGAAGGTATTATATTTTTATAAGTTTAGGATTCTATTCTATGTTTGGCGTACTTACCAAATTAAATAAATATGCCATAATTGATTTTTTACTATTATTATTTATATTTTTTTGACAGCAAGTTTATTATTTATATCATTTTTGGAGTATATTAGAATAGACGCGTTTTTATTTATGGTATGATTACACCTGCACCACACAATACTGACTTAAATGGTAAGAATATCAATTCATTCTAGAATTTCAAAATTACTGATTACTACATTATGAAAATATGAAACAATATAATTTTTTTTTTTTTGAATGAATGGGTATGGCAGGCCAATAAAAAGACCACTTCTCATAGACCCCTTTTTGCAATTAAGAAAGGACAAAAAAAAAAATAATCATATCATATAGTATTATAAATAAGTATAAGTATAAGTATATGTTTACATTGGTCAGAGGTCCCTGCCATCACGTTTTCTATCTGAAAACCAACACTGTTGAATTTTCTAACACATATTCTGTGTTCATGGAGAATTTGTTGGGACTTCTGAAAATTCATGTTCAAAGAGGTGTTAATCTTGCTATCAGAGATGTAGTCAGCAGTGATCCTTATGTTGTCATCAAAATGGGAAAACAGGTCAACTCTCTTCACTTGGTCTAACCTTTCTGTTAATCAATTAGGTTGTTTTGTTCTTGGAATTCTTAGAATTTTGTTTAGAGCTTCTTGAATGTGTTAATCTTTTTGTTAATTAATCTTTCTCTTGATTTTGTTTCTCTAATCTTAATTATTTTATGTTTTTTTTGTTGTGTTTCATTGACTCTGCTGTTTCTGTCTTTAGCTTTGATTTTAATGTTTTTGACTTTTTATGTGACAAACAGTAGAGTATGTTTTCATGTCATGATTTTCATTTCAACATGCATAGATGGTTTTAGAACTTAGTTTGAGATGTTTTCGAAGCACAAACACGGACACTGGACACAACATAGACACTGACTTGTTGACACCAATAATAATCTGAAAAAATGACATAATTCAATGTAATTACATGTGTCAGTGTTGTACTGGTGTCGCATACTGACACACGTGTCAGACATACACGCCTTTGATTAGAAGTGTCACAGTTGTTCTCATAAATTAATTGTTAGAATTTGAAAGTAGACTTTTGAATCATTGTTTTTATACTGTCTTTAGGCTATGTACTCAACACTCCAATTCAGTTAATTTTATTGATTGATAGTCTGGAATTTATGAGTCGGGAAATTAAGAATATAATAAATCCTAGCTATATATTATATGGTAAGAATGCACGATATAATCAACAATAAATTGTTCTCCTATTGGAGTTATTGTGTTAGCTAATGTTAGATTGTAGAACACTATGAAGCGCAGACACCGACACCAAAGCTGACAGCTTGACACGTTGTTACCGTTAGTAATTTGAGAAAGTAGAACAACTGAAATGTAATTACATGTGTCAGTATCGTACAAGTGCGGACATTTGACACGCCTTTACTGTGAATTATGAGTGCTACATAGGTAGCAGCCTTATGCATTTCTTGTCTGTGTATATCCATCTAATTGCTGCATTTTATGTTTGATGCAGAAGCTGAAGACCAGGGTAGTGAAGAAGAATCTAAATCCTGAGTGGAATGAGGACTTGACTTTATCGATTTCAGATCCTCATACTCCAATCCATCTAGTAAGTAACTTTTCTTTAAACGTTGTGTGTGTTTCAAATCAAAATTTGGGTTAAAAAGATATGAAATTTTCTTGCTTTAGTTTGGCTATCTGTATTATCATGTTGTTACTGATGCATATCACTATTATCATATGACAGAAAACATGATAAGACTTTTCAATTGGTAGAAATTTGATCTGTATATGACAGAACACGTCTTAAATCGTACAAACATTACCTTATAGCAAAAATATGTTAAATTTTGGGGATTATGAACATTATCAAATGTGGCGTTTATTGAGACAAAATATTCTAAACATGACCTTGCAATGCAGTATGTGTATGATAAGGACACATTCAGCTTGGACGACAAAATGGGGGATGCTGAGTTTGACATCGGCCCATTTTTTGAAGCAGTAAAGATGCGGTTGGCAGGTCTCCCAAATGAGGCTATAGTTACAAGGGTGCAACCTAGCAGACAAAATTGCTTAGCAGAAGAGAGTCACATTGTTTGGAAAGATGGTAAAATTTTCCAAAACATGGTTCTTAGACTAAGAAATGTTGAATCTGGGGAAGTGGAACTCCAGTTGCACTGGGTTGACATTCCTGGTTCAAGGGGTATGTAGGTTACTAAATACTTATTGGGATGTCATAAGTATGACAGTTGTAGCCGTATAAACAGATTATGCTTTTTCACATTATTTACTAGTAGTTTATATGTTGAAATGTCTTTTTTGTTTTTCTGCTGTTTGTCATTGAGTATATAGTAATGACTAGTAGTGAATGAAAAGAAATGGGAAATGCTAGTTGTTTCCATTGCATACTTGAATTGTGTTCGACTTATGTAATGTACAAGGAACACGAGAAACATAATTTTCAAGTGAAAAAAAGGATCTGTTGCAGGATGATCTAATAAATTTTCTGTATGTTTTTCCTGTAATTTTAATCGATTAACCATTTTATTTGGTGATATAATTTGTGAGTACATAAAAGTTAAATTCTTAAGAGGAAAAAGGGGGTTTAATATGTGCAATACTTAGGCATATTTGCTTGTATATGCTGAAACATGACCTTAAAGTTGATATAACTAGTATTTAGTAAGTACAGTTTATGATTGTTGTAACATATAAGATTATTGCAGATTTGCACTCTTTCCTGAAGTTCATAGATGTTATTTAGTAAATACCCAAATTGATCTTTGAAATTGTAAGAACATAACAATCTAGTTGTTCACATTATCGAACTCGTCCCTCGTTGTATTTGTAGAGACCAGAATGACATTAAGTAGGCAACATCAGGGATAAATTTGAACCTAAATGAATCATGCTGTAAAGTCGTATCTGATAACAAATCCAAACAGAAAGACAAATTGATCAACATTTTTGTAATTTCTGAGATCATTTTATAATATTGATAATGTGGAGGACTAAGTTGATACAATCTTACAGTTTTAAAGATCAATTTGAAGATTTAATCTTTTCATTCTTTACTTAAGTAGTCATGCACACTAGGTAATAAAAATAGAGACACATGAACTTTAGCAAGAAGAATGAAATCAGAAGAGAGTTTAAAAGAGATGCATTGTTGGAGTCAATCCGTGGTTGGTAAGAGTATGACTTTGTAAGTTTAAGTGATTGTGTCCGAGTCCACATCTAAAACCCGAGTAGAATGAGGACTTGACTTTATCCATTTCAGATCCTCATACTCCAATCCATCTAGTAAGTAACTTTTCTTTTAACATTTTGTGTGTTTCAAAATCAAAATTTAGGTTTATCAAAGAAATGAAAGTTGCTTGCTTTAACTATTATCATTGATGCATGTATCAGTAGTATCATATGACAGTAATCAAGAGTAGACTTTCAATTGACAGAAATTTGATCTGTATATGACAGAACACATCTCAAACCATACAAACATTACCTTATAGCAAAAACATGTTAAATTATGAACATCTAAAGCATAGATTTGTTACTTTATATGCCTGTAGAAGATCATGAAAGTTAGGATTAGTTCAATTTGTTTTTTTCTGTTTCGTGAAATGATTTATTCTCATTTCCTTGGTAAATCAATTTTTTTGACTAAATTGTCCTTATTGTAACACAAGTTAGGTGAAAAGACTAATTAATAGTATACCGTAGCTGAGATACAAATAAATAAAATATTATCGAAAAAATAACATTTAATCCTATAAGAATGTTCTAAAGTGACAGAATTTGAGACAAAATATAATATAAACATGACGATGCAATGCAGTATGTGTAAGAGAAGGACACATTTAGAATGGACGATGAAAAGGGGGATGCCGAACATCGGTCCATTTGTTGAAGCAGTATAGATGCAGTTGGAAGGTCTCCCAAATGATACTATAGTTATAAGGGTGTATTGTGTAACCTAGCAGACGAAACTGCTTATCAGAAGAGTGTCACATTGTTCCAAATGATGTCAAAGTTTTCCATAAAATGGTTCTTAGATTAAGAAATGTTGAATATGGAGAAGTGGAACTCAAGTTGCATTGGATTCATATTCATGGTTCAAACTTCAAAGGGTTTGTAGGTTACAAATTACTTGGCATGTTATAGATATGAGGGTAGCAGCCACATAAATCAACAGCATCTTATCTTTAATTTATCTTTCTACATTGATCTTTTTACTTTTATACATAACTTACAAATAGTTCAATATGTTGAAATGTCCTTTGGCTGTAGGCATGGGAAATGCTAGCTGTTTCTTGCATAAATTTGACTTTGAGTTGTTTTGGTCTTTATATAATGTGTTTGTTAGCTATTATTAGTAGTGAGTGAAAAGAATGTGAAATTCACTAATCAAATGAAAACAAAAGAATGGGAAATTCTAGCTGTTCCCATTGCATAATTTAGACATAAAATTTGTACTATTTGCCTATTTAGTGAGTACAACTTAATTGTTGTGACTGATAAGATTATAGCATATTGCATAGATTCTTCTCATGTGTTTTTTCACTTGTATATGTACCTAAAAGGCATCAAGGTGTTTTGCCTTTTCAACAATAGCTTCATATCTTGATAATAGTCCCCACCAATGCCAAAAATATTATGGAAATGTCTGCTAACAATGACATTTGACAAGTGTTTGTGTGTGTTCATTATAATTTCTGAAAGTTGCCATCTAATTATCTGACTCTGCAATGCACGTTTGGATTTCCCTAGTTTGAAGCAACTGTTTTGTTTAATTTTTAAAGCAATTTGATTAAAGGTTATTTTGAATATAAAATAAAATAATTTAAACTCATTTTCCATTTTGCACATAAGTTATTCAAGCTCCGACATGAATGTTTGGTTTGACGGTGAGATTGATAGAATTACGACGAGCCACTATGATTTTGGCAAAAACTATATTTTGAAGCTTTACAAAATCACAGTGCCACCGAACTCATTGCTAATCCAAACATAAATAGCCTAATGTCTTAATCATAAACATTTTGTTTTATGTTTATATATTTGACTAGGGAAGGAAAAGTGTATATCCTAATAAAACTGGAAAAGTATATTCGTTGCACATTTTCATTATTCATGTCACGTTGTGCACGTACCAGGTAATCGAAATACACATGAACTTCAGTAAGAACAGTGCACGTACTAGCTACTCAAACTTAAAGGAACATTTTACCACACAACCATTACAATGCTGTAGGGGATTGCATGTATTGTTTGGTGGAAAAGAGACAACAAGACAATAAACTTTATCAGGTTTTTGGTTTGACCTAACTCTACAAAATCAGTTTATAAGGTAAGGTGAATGATGTCTCTTACTTATAAACACATTTTCTGACCATATTTCATCGTAAACGAGACTCTAAAAAATATCAAGACTGTTGTGAGGTCACAAAAACACTAATGATTAGATTAGGAATTGGGATAACTTACAGATTATGGGAAGCCTCTCTAACCGAATTTGGCTTACCGTCCAGCTAGAAGCTTCGTTACAATACCTTCCCCTTTAAAATCAACATTGTCCTCAAGGTTGAAGTTAGAATACATTTGCAATAACATATAAGATTTTCCTAAAAATTTCATTAGCCACATATCCTCTGACTTTTTAAGCTGCAAAATCTGTGATAAGAACTCCATCTTCCGTTCTGGCAGTTTTAGAGTCCTCCTAATTGTTACAAGTGGAACTTTATCTTTGAACTTCATTAACTTATGTGGAACTTTTTCTTGCAATGAAGCCACAAGAAAATTAAGTAACATCACAATTACAATAGTATAGTTAATGAAGCAACCTAGACTCCTCTTTGAAAAATAAAAAAACCCAATGTAACTTGAAGAACAATCATCCCTTGGTTATACATGTCCTCCCAAAGTTCACCAATTCTTGTAGCGTAAAAAACCATCAAGGTATATATCTAAAAAGAAGTTTACCTTGCCAAGTAATAATCAAATTTTCCTCGATTTTACTATTTGAAATGTAAGGATTTTTAATCAATTGATAGGACTCAAGTGGTTAATGAGCTCCACCAAAAGACGAATCATTCAGAAGAACCCGAGTTTAATTTCTGGGTGGAACAATATTTGACCAAACTTTACTTACCTCTCGGCCGAACTCCGAATTACTAGGGACCCTTTCCCTAAGAATTGGTGGGTTAGCAAAAAAAAAAAGAGTAAGGTTCCTCCCATTGTTATCTCAAGTTCATCAAATATGTCGTGTAGTGTTGCTCAATTGCTTCCGCCTCCAAACTATCAAATAGTCCAGTCATAGAATTAAGAGAACGCGAATCATGAGTAACTAGAGTGACTCCTCCAATGTTATCAACCATTATAGACACCCACTTGGACAACCCGGTGATGCTGACTTTAGACCTTAAAGTATGCTCCTTTTAAGATTTTTTGATCTATTCTCTCCCGTGTCAATTTCGCTGGACTAGTTTGCTGTCATACCTCATTTTTTAACCTAATTTTCTTCTTTTTTCTCGTCTTTTAAACCGAATCTTTCCGTCGTTTCAGACGAAATTTCGGAGAGAGGTATTTTAAAATACCTCTTTTTGTGGTTCCGAAGGCGACAATTTTTAATTTTATTTTCTTTTTATTTTTTATTTAGTTTTCATTTTTTATTATTTAATTTCGTTTTTTATTTTATTATTATTAATATTTTGTTTTTATTTTTATTATTCTTTTTATTTTTATTTGTTTTTTTAATGTCCAAGGTCCTTGTGTCTTGCTGTCCATTTACATAGGATACCCACTCAGGGGCATTTTTGTCTAAGCCAATTTTTATCTCAACTCTAATTTCTCCACTACATAACCAAAGCATTCCTCAATCATTCGGGGGCACACATTCCAAGAGAGAGGCAGAGATTTTTTGAGGCAGAATTTGGCCAACAACAAAAATCAAAACCCTAGAATTTTTTTTTCTAGAATCTTGAACAAAACGAATTCCATATCACAATAACAACATCAAAACATCACAAATCCAGCAACGTTGCAAATAAACACAATCATCCAAACATATTCCAACCAACATATCATACCACCAAAATCACTCACTGAACCGAAAAAAAACTCAATACCAACATTTTGAATCCATCACCCACATTTTTGTTTCGAACCAAACATACTACCAACACCAAGCCTGTTTTTGAATCAAAACTAAACCTACAACACATAACCATAAATCCAAACCATCCCCAAAGCCACAAACACACAAAACTAAATCAAGACCTCATAGCCACATCAAGTCCAAAAACCATATCCAAACCATTCTCAATACCGAAGAGAAAACATTCAAAAGGTAGTGCTTACTAATTCTTAGATCTAGGGTTTTTCGTATTGGTTTTAAAAGTTTTTAGGTCAGAACAAGAAAGTGGGGAGGAAAACGATTTTAAAAAAAGCGATTTTTTTTTGTTGAAAAAGGTAGGTTTTGGAGTTCGGCACGGCGGCGCCGCCATCGTGTCGGAATTTAGAAAACTCGCTGGAAGGGATGAATATTCATCCAGAGAGTGGGAAGAGAGCTTTTTACATTTTTTTTGAAGAAAGAGAGAGTATAGAGGAGAATGAGAAGAAAATCAACTTTTTTTTCTCCCTTTTATAGTGAAGCTCTAAACCGACCCAACTTAAAAGAACCGACCCGATTCGTTTTTAATCCAAGCCCAACTCTTCTTTATTTCTTTTGTTTTCTGATCACTACACACACCACACCCCCTTTTCTTCTCCCTGCATTTTATTTATTTATTTCATTTTACTCCTTTTATTGCATTTTTTTTCTTATTTCTTTTTTGCTTTATTTATTTTCTATTGTCTTTTTTATTTTTTATTTTTAAGCACATATACCTTTTTTTAGGGTTTTATTTATTTTTTAGTTTACTTTAAATGCCTTTTATCATTTTAGTTTATTTTTACTTATTTTATTATATCTTTAGTTTCTTTCTTTGCATTTTTTATTTCTAGTTTATTAAATGCCTTATTTTCTTTTTCATAGCGTAGTTTATTTGAAAGCTTCTTTTTTATTTATTTATTTATTTATTTATTTATTTAGGGATTTTACTTTGGTTTATATAATGCTTTTTTTGCTTAGTATTTTTATTTTATTTATTTTCTTATTTTTTATTTAGAATTATCAACATCTCATGCATTCTTATTTCTTTTTTTATCATATTTATTTAATGCCTTAAAATCATCTCATGCATTATTTTTATTATTTTTTTTTATTATTGCTTTATCAACTTCACTAATTTGCCAGTTCGGCCTCTTACCTATAAAAACCTTTTCAAACTTTAAAATCAATCAAACAAATCACTCGGCTTTTTATCCCGAACTACGTGATTTTGATCCCGCTTCTGGTACGTAGGCAAATAACTTTGTCTTTCCAAATCAACAAAATACAAAAATATTTTCTTAATTTTATTTACACTTAGACTTTTATTTACAAGCAAGTAATTAATTTTAGCACATGGTAAATAAAAGCAAGAGGTTCCTTTAAACCAACATTATTCATTAGTGGAGATTTGGTACATATTTGCTAGCCCTTTAAACCAACATACTTGCACAGACTTATTGTAAGTCAAACCAACATATTCTACATTATTGTGCAATTATAATTGTGTAAATATGTATTTAATAAATAGCCTAGCTGTAGATAGCAGTTACAGATTGTATTAACACTATTTAAATGAAAACATTTAAGCAAAAGGGATAATAATTTTGAGCCAAATTTCTCTAAGTTTAACATGGTAACAGATTTCGATCCAAATAAAGTTTTCTATTTGTTCCCATTGTTCCTAGTTTACTGCCTTTCTCTAAGTTTTCTTGTTCTTTCAGTCCCTCAATTTCCTGCCAGGGCTCATAGCAATTTCTTTAGTTTCTTGTTTGCTTTTCCCCTATTGTTATATTTTTTTCTTCATCAAGATGTCTTTATACAAGTTTGATGTTCTTTTTGTTTGACTTAATCGAAAGAACTATTCCACATGTGAATTACAGTTAGATATCTTTGTGAAAGGCAAGGAGCTTTAGGGTAATGTTGACGGTATCAACCCCATGCCTAACAAGGAGGCACATGCCAAATGGGAGGCCAAATATGCACATATTATGGCATGGATCATAGGATATGTTGGTCCTAACATTGACCTCAATCTCAGACCCTTCGCCACAGCTGCTAAGGTGTGGGAATGTCTTGAAAAAATTTAGAGCCAGAACAATAGTGCTCTTAAGTTCCAACTTGAACATGAAATTGCAGTTTTTTAACAGGAAAGTCTTTCAATTTCTAAATTCTATTCTCATTTCATAAATCTCTGAGCTGGATATACTGGCATTGTTTATAAAGATTTGTCAGCTGAGGGACAAACTGCAGTCCCATCAATTCATGAGACCACAACACGAGACCAATTTCTTATGAGATTGAGATCTGATTTTGAGGGCATTTAGACTAATCTCATGAACATAACTATTGTCTCCTACTTGGATGAATGCCTTAATGAATTTTTTTTCTTTAAGAACAATGTCTCCTAACTCAGACAATCATGGATTAAAAGAAATTTTCTTCTCTCCCTGTGGCGTATGCCATTCAAGGAAGACTTAGAGGGAGTGACATGTGTAATTTCCAATGTTTCTACTTTAAAGGGCTTGGACATTTTGCTTCCCATTGTCCTAAAAAGTTATGTAACTACTAGAAAAAAGATGGCCACATTTTTAAAGAATGTCCAATCAAACCACCAATGTGAAATGCAACAACTTTCACTGCCTTTCCCAGCTCTTCTACCTCTTCTACTTATTTTGTTTTTGTAGATCAAATTTTCCTAGTTCTATTCTATACCAATGTTGACGCATGCAATGGTTCAACAAATGATTGTTTCAACCTTTTTTGCTTTAGGTCTTTTAGGTAAAGTTTTTCACCTAGTTCTCCTTGGTATTTTGACTATGGGGCATCTAATCATATGACAAACAATGTTGATGCCCTTAAAAATGTCAAACATTGTGGTGATATGAAAATACATATTGCAGATTGAAATAGTTTACCTATCACAACAATCAGTGATATTTTCTCATCTCTCACTAATGCTTATGTTTACCTAGTCTAACTAGTAACCTTATTTCAGTTGGTCAATTAGTTGACAATGGTTACAAAGTTGAATTATTAAATTCTAGTTGTTATGTGCAGGATCAACACTTAGGGAAGATGGCCACGAAGGGGCCTAATGTTGGACGTCTTTTTCCTCTTAATTCATTGTTGTCTTCATGTTCATTACTGCCTTTTATTTCTTGTAATTATGCAAGTGTTAGTTTCCAATTTTGGCATAAGTGTCTTGGTCACGCAAACTTAAATGTACTTCATGATTTAATAAAATCAAGAGTTCTTGCAAAATGCATTTCCCATCCATTAGTGTTGTTCAATTTGCTTAAAATTCTACCTTTTCCAATTCACCAATAAGATGCAAATCAACCATTTGATATAACTCATAGTGATTTTTGAGGAATGACACCTGTTATATCTCATGCGCAATACAAGTATTTTATCACTTTTATTGTCAACTATAGACGTTTCACATGGGTTTATTTTTGTGCTATAGAGTTGAAGTCTTCATTGCATTTAAATTCTTCCATGCCTATGTTTAGTCTGAGTTTTCGTCTAAAATTAAAATGCTATGTTTTAACAATGGGAGTAGGGGTGTTAGGGGATACACATCTCATTTATTTCAAGGGTTATTGTAGGAAAGTGGCATATTATCTCAAAGTTCATGTCTATCCACAACCCAACAAAACAGGGCAGCAGAAACAAAAAACCGCCATCTTCTTGATGTGACTAGTACTTTAATGTTGGACTCCTTTATGCCCTCTCAGTTTTGGTGTAAAGCACTATCTACAATCGTCCAACTTATTAACCGCTTGCCTTCTCATGTTGTAAATATTGATTCTCCCTTCTTGAGGTTATTTGGTAAGCCACCAAACTGTTATACTCTTCACACCTTTAGTTGTATTTGTTATGCTCATCTTCCACCACATTAAGGCACTTAACTTACAACTCATTATGTTAAATGTGTTTTTCTTGGCTACTCCGCCCATCAAAAATGTTTTTTATGCTATGATCCTAATCTCCATAGGATTTGAGTTTCAATAAATGTCATCTTTCAAGAAAATTCATATTTTTTTTTGCTATTAACCAAGATAGCCATTCTTCTATATTTAAGTATGTTTTGCCATTATTTCCTAATAGTTCTAAAGGAGAACAAACTCCTGAACCTCTACTGGTCTATCAAAGACGTCAAACTGTCCCACCACCCCCTCTCGATCATTCTCTAGATGTTGATCCAACATTTTAACCTAAACCAGCCCATTTACGCTGCAGTACTCGTGATTGTAAACTACCAGAGAAATATGCTTATTCTAAACGTTTATCGTTGACAGAAATTTAGCATATGTTCCAAATACTTCTTCATACAAACAGGCTATGAAGTATTAATGTTGGCAGGAAGCTATAGAAGTTGAACTTCTTGCACTAGAGGAAAATCAGACATGAGATGTTGTGCCATGTCCTTCATCTGTTAAACCTCTTGGTAGTAAATTTGTGTTCAATAAAAAGATTCGTTCAAATGGATCAATAGATCACTACAAGGCTATATTGATTGTTCTTGGCAAATTTACCAGCTAGATATGAAAAACGCCTTCCTCCATGGTGACCTTAAAGAAGAAGTTTACATCAAACTTCCTACTGTTATGCCCTCATTATTGAATATTGTTTTCAAACTCAAGTATTCTTTGTATGGATTAAAACATGCATTAAAAGTGTTGTTTGAAATGTTTAGAACAACACTACCTAGATTTTTCTTTCTCCAAAGCAGCTATGATCCATCTCTCTTTGTACAACAAACCTCAAAAGGAATTGTGACACTTCTTGTTTATGTGGATGACCTTGTCATCACTAGCTCAGATGCAAAGGTTGTTACTACAATAAAAAAATTGTTGCATACAACTTTCCACATGAAATATCTTGGACTACTCACTTATTTCTTAGGATTAGAAGTGAAATTCCATCATAAAGGAATGTTTGTCACTCAACACAAATATACTTAGGATCTTATTCATATGGTTGGTCTTACCAATGAAGCTCTAGTTGACACTTCGATATAGGTTAATGTAAAGCTATGACATGGTGAGGGTGAACTCCTACAGGACCCAACTTTTTAATAAAATTGGCAGGAAGTCTTATCTACCTAACAATCACAAGACCTGATATCTCTTTTGATGTCCACACAACCAATAAATTCATGCAAAATCCAAGACATTTGCATCTTTCTGCAATGCAATGAATCATTAGATACCTACTAGCCACTTCTAAGCGGGGTATTTTCTTTCCGATATATGCAACAATACAACTTTAAGCATACATCAATGCAATTGAACTAGATGTCCATACACAAGGAAGTATACTAATGGATGGTGTATGTTTTTAGAAGATGCTATTACCTCCTAGAAATGCAAGAAACAAGAATCATTCTAGAGATCATAAACTAGAGATGAATATCGGTCCATGTTTGCATCATGCTCTAAGATTATTTGATTACAAGGTTTTCTTTTAGAACTTGGTTATTCAGAATCCCAACCAGCTCCGCTGCATGCTAGTAATACAAGTGCGATAAAAATTGCTGCAAATCTTGTATACGATGAATGAACAAAGCAGATAAAGGTCGATTGTCATTCTATCAGGGAAGCTTATGACTAAAAAATTATCACTCTACCTCATGTCTCTACATCTGTTCAACTTGATGACATACTCATGAAATCCATGACACATAAACTTCATAATTTCCTAATTAAAAAATTGATGCTCGTAGAAACCAACATCAAAATGAAGGTGGATGTAAATAGTATTGAATGAAGAATTATTCATTAGTGAAAATTTGGTGCATATTTGTTGGCCATTAATACCAGCAGATTTGCACAGACTTGAGTGCAACTCAGACCAACATATTCTACATTATTGTACAGTTATAATTGTGTAATTATGTATTTATTAAATAGCCTAGCGACAAATAACAATTACAGATTGTATTAGCACCATCTAAAAGAAAACATTCCAGCAAAATGGATCATATTTTTCACCCTAATTTCTCTAAGTTTAACACTTCAATCATGTGTACCGTCTCATCCACATTAGGTGATTTTGACCATGTTCGTTGAAATCTTTGATGAGTTGCTTTTAGTGCAATCAAAAATAAGTATTGAAAGTATCGTAACCGCATGGACTTGTGCGATACCAAAGTCGTTCAACAATTAAAACTATATTTGAGTATGGAAATTGGTTTTGATTAAACATATATTTCGATCTATGCAGTGTAAGTGATGAAACAAGAATAAAGAGATTGTATTATCAGGATTAAGCTTCATTAACTAATCATCTAACACGTCCTTCCTTAGTCGATTATATACTCCTATTTCAGTTATATCTTCACCCGTCTCTCATCATACGTTTCCATGTCTCGCAAAAGATGCAAAATCTGTTGTATCAATTGACTTTCGATGCTGAGAAAAATAGCCAATTGATTCAATGACTTATGACTGGACTGTGTGTGAATGCAAACCTAACCCTATGTCTAGGCATTAGAATCTAAAAGTGATTTAATTCAAGACCATTTGATAAAAATTCTATGTCACCCTTTCTAAATCAAAAGTTCGTTTTCAAATTGCATTTCGGAAAAATCACTAAGAACATAACTAATCCAAAGATAAAACGAAGTAGAATTTATATAACCATCAAAATTAAGTATCTGCATCAAATTCATAACAATTAACTTAATCTCAACAATAGAGAGAATTAATTTTACATAACCTTACAATAAAAAACAATAAGAAAGAAGATTTGATATCGAAGTTGATTCTTGTTCTCCTTCGCTGTAACTCTCTCCGTTTCTTATTTTTTGAATTCTTAAAATATGCAAAGGACCAAGTTCAATATTATGAGATGTCTCCTCCAAAACGAAGTGAATGCTTGCAATTTCTCCTGTTCTCCTAAATACAGGCACCAATGTAGTCAGGAATGAGTTTCTACTCAGGTTCAATTGGCCGGTGAAGGGACGTAAAGTCGGAGAACGTAACACGGTTCGTAAGAACCCACCCAAGGGCAAAATTGTAATTTCCCATACACGCACACACAATCATATAAATACACCAGAAACATGGAAATATAATTTAAGTGGCAGGGTCATTTGGTAGAATGGTACAACGCCGATGATGGTAGATTCCTTGCTCGCCAAATTACTACTTCCTCCGTTCCAAAATACATGTCACAGTCGATAAATTCACACAGGTTAAAACACAACTTTGACCACTAGTATCTTTTATTGTCTATAATTAATTTGATATTTTGAAAATATTGATCGAGACAAATCGAACAACATCTTATATGCCAACATTTGTTTTTATATATTAGTTAAAGATGGTCAAAGTAAGTTATGTGAATAATGAACATTGTCAAAATACTACATGTATTTTGATACGGAGGGAGTATCAACCTTGTGGAAATCACGTGGAAAATGGGGATTCACTTACTTTGGTAAAGACTTTTATATATGAGTTCTAATTTCCCTTGAAAATAACTTATGTGCCGACTATTGCATTACATATAAGATGTTGATGCCACGTCGCCAATCTTTAAATGTTGATAATGTTTATTTATTTAATTATTTTTCAGCTTATTTTGTATGAAGTTAGATCACGAGTTATTATACTAATAGTCGAACCTTGTATATAGAGGTTTTTTTCTTTTTAGAGGGATATCATATAGAAGCCGTTAACAATTACCTCAGCTTGTGTATTTTAGTGGGAATGATTATTAAATTAACCTCGTGTCACTCGCTTCTGAATTTAATAAGACAATTTGAGGATCCATGGATAAGGTAAAAACATTAATTTTGTCTATAAATTGATGCATGAAAGAAATGAAGAAAAGCAATACAAAGTTGAGCTCATAATTAACAAACAATAGCATTTCATTCAATGGCTTATGTTAAACTCGCTCCTTTTGCTGTCTTCTTGCTTGCCGCATTCTGTATGTATTTCAATCATCTTTCTCACCTATATATACACACACACACATATACCATGCATGCATTTCTATTTATGTTTTAAAAATCATGAGAAATTAAACATAATCTACTCTCAACTATAGTGGCATGCATATGTGGCATGTATATCTGCTTGCCTCTGTCCTCGGCTAAAAATAACGAAATTACCCACAAAATTTAGCAACGGAAATAATAAATTTTAATCTTATAATAATGGTATGTGTATGTTTTTCAAACTTTAATTAGCTTTGTCATTTACAGTAATGTTCTCGATGAAGAAAATAGAAGGAGACTGTTTGTCGTTTTGCGGCCCCGGCGTTGCACAAGGTTGTGACGAAGGTTGTTGGTGCTTTATCCCAGACATTTGGGGTATAGGTTCCTGCGAGTCAATTGATTCTATTAAAAAGAAGGTTGAAGAACATCCTAACTTATGTATGTCTCATAGGGAATGCACAAAGAAGGGTAGTGGAAATTTTTGTGCTCGTCATCCTAATTCAGATATCAAATATGGCTTCTGTTTTGCCTCTATCTATGAAGCAGAAGATGCATTCAAGATGACATCTACCTCTAAATTCAAGAAAGACTTCTTGAAGATGTCTGGCACCACTGCTTAATATTGATATGTCAAAAAAAGCCTACCATGCTAGATATTATGCATCTTCGTACTACTTTAAAGTTTAAACAAATAGTCTTTGTTTCCGAATAAATATTTGAGTTTCTTAATATCCATCCAAATTTGAATAATGATGTATGTGCATGGTTTTGGCTATTTAAGATATGGTGTTATTTTGCAAGTAATGTATGTCATTACTCGTTTTCTAATTTTCACATGTATAACATATAGTTGGAGATTGTATTATTGCTTTCATGACTTGGTATTTTTGGTTGCCTTTCATCAGCATGTGTTATGCTTTTGTTAGGCATGTTGTTTAATTAGTATATGTTTTTTCTAGTAATCAAGGAAATTGCACAATTAGACAATAAGGTAATTGATGAATCAAAATTTGATCAATTAATCTCATTACCATTTCATTATAATTCAAAAGAAGAGTACAAGATATCTTTGCATTTTAATTTAGTACAAAACATCTCACTATAGGAACAAATACGTTACAATGTTTTCTGCTATAACTATTTCTAACTAATGATATGGAATCCGTGTCTTGCGGGTATCCGCGGATAAAATCCGTCATGGGCACAGGACGGGTAGCTAATTGGGTACCCGTTGGCATAATAAACAGATATTTAACAATCCGTTACTATATGAACACAGACACGGATTTGATGATACCTGTGCCCGCGGGTATCCCTAGCTACCCATTAATAAATTACTTAAATATCCATATGTATGTATATAAAAAACCCTAGTTTACAATGTGTACGACACTCTTCTCTGTTCTTTATCTCAAAATTCTTTCAAAAATTTCTCTTCCTTTCCTCTACTTTTGCGGCTAGGTTTTCTTCTCCTCCTTCATCTTTTTTTTTTCTTCTTCTCCTTAGCATCATTACTTGTTTATGATTTTAGAATTTAAGGCTTTCTAATTTTAGAGAAATAAACTAATATTTCAATTGGTAATATATATTATAGCAACCTTTTAGGGCATTATGGTATGATGAATTTGCTTGAGATTATGTAAGAATCATGATTTTTGTTGGATTATGGTATGGATTATGAAATTTGAATGAAATATGTTATGTATGGATCTTTAAAAGTTGAAGTTTGTAGGTAATTAAAAAAAAGTATTTTTCTTTGTACAAAAAAAAAAATTAATTCAAAAATTCATGAGAACCCGCGAATATTTGTGGATATCTAAATACATGTGGATTACCCGTATAGAGATACCCACACGAGTACGGAGACGGACAGGGGTACCATATTTATCCAACGATGCGGTGTCAGATATCATACTACCTGTACCCCATGCATACCCATTAACATCCCTAGGTACTTATTCAGATTTCAACTTTGTTACATCTACTCGTTTTTAACACATATATATGTGACATGGAAAAAATATTGAGATTAAGAAGCCTAACCCCCTGCTCTCCGAACTCTCACACACTTGATTCCTTATCCCCACCTTCTTCAATCTCCTCTCAATTCTCCGATTTCATCTTCTTCATCTCATCATATCCATCGAGTCCGTCCCTCTTCCTCTCGCCAACACCACCTCTAACGTCATGTTGACATTGGAGTTGCTTTGGTAGTGGTGGTTATAAGTATCCTTGTTCTTGCTAAGGTTCCAGAATCATAAGCCTGGTTATAGTAGTCATTTCTCTTAGATCTAGACTTTCGCATCAAAACCTACAAACTCTGATTTGTTCTTGTTATGAGTTTTAAAGTAGAAATTGAAATTAATTTCAGATTTTTTAGAGCGTCAATAAAATAAAATTCAATCCAATCCTTGCATTGTTGAAATGAAATGAAATTATTGAAATCAATTTGTAAGGAGATATGGAGAGGGGGCGGTGGCGGTGATGGAATGATAGGGAAGAAGATAGAAGCGGGTTAGAGAAGAGAGAAAGAAATGCCTACATGCATGCTTGCTGCATGTTCAATGTATTGTAAACTGAACCGCTGCCTCTACAGAATAAGTCATCATAAGGTCTTGAAATCAAATATCAGATACTTTGTTAAGGATTAAAAAAAGGAAACAATTGATAAATTTTATGTTAAAAATTACTTTTTATTAATGTTTTAATGTATTAAATACACAACCCCAAAATAAAATTTTCACTTTAAATTTTTTATAAAGTACTCTATGCTAAAGTCACTTGATAGCATTTCCCTTATGTATAAAAGCATATCTAATGTGCAAAGCTTTTTTTTCTTCCAACAAAACAAAGTTTATTTGTTTACCTTTAGCTATAGCATAAGCATCTTTTATGTCTTTAGATTGTTATATTCATACATCCTATCAATCTTATTTATACGTCGGGTGAGTCCTCCACTCCCACTCTGTAAGACACAATAAGGAGAGAGAGGAGAGATCAAAACAGAAAAGAAAAGAGGTGTATAGATTGGTTGGAAAACACAATATAGAAGCTGAAAAATTAACTCTTGTATTATTCTCTGAAAATAATTGAGTAAAAAATCCTATATACATTAAATCTAGCCTAAATTATATATTTTCTCTAAATAATTTATGAGTTTCATTTCGGACCCAATCTATGAAGCTGGAATTGAGGTATGTGAGGGAAGAACAAAGTAAGTGAGAGATGAGAATTATAGTTGGCGTTGTTTATATTATGATGATGGTGTAGTGGAGAGATATATTACGCGTTGTTTTTCTTTTTAGTTGATGAATTTATGGGTTTTGGGAGCAAAAGAGATGAAGATTTGGTTTTTCAAAAAAATGAAATTGAATTTTTAATTTTTTTTGTCTTTTGGATTTGAAGATGGATGATGGACCGATGGTGATGAAAATCACATGAAGATGAAGAAGAAATAGAAGAAAGAAGATGAAGAAAGGAAGGCAAAATTATGCGTTGGTGGTTCACTATTAAATTCAATGGTCTTACATGATCTAACATGTTATTTTGTTTTAAAATGATCGAAGGGTTAAAACTAAATAAATTAATAAGGTCTATGGTGGACCACCTATAATATCGGTCTACCTTAGACATTTTAGGTTAAATTTAACATAAGGGAACTATTGACTAACGAAAACATATTTAAGGGACCAAAACAAATCTTTTATTAACTATGAGATCAAAATGGAACTTGAAAATTATTCAGAGGACCAAATATTCAATTTAATCTTAAATCTAATTTTTCTCGTTACAAAAACGTGTTTAATTTTTTTTTTTTTTTCTTTTGAAAGATTTAAAACGTGTTTCATTTTTTTAAATTCTGTTTGTCATTTAATTTCTTCCTCGTTCAAATACAACTCCACGTGATTCCTTTGCTATATCTGAATCTGATCAAGAAATTAATCATTAATTATTCAACAAATTGCTAGGCATAAGCTTGTTGTCGCTTAAGAGTACGCGCCGGCAGCAAAACATGCAAACTAGTAGTAGTACATACTACATTCTACCAAGTGATTAAAAGTTAAATAATGACATGTCTCAATCTCAATTGATGGTTACTCACTTCATTACTGGGATTACTATACTAATATAAAATGATTATTGAATGCATAATTAAATACAATCGACGTGTTCAATGAGATCACTTTGAAAATACTTAATTTAATCGCTCCGTCTCATAATATGTGTCCTTTTTTTTAAATCATTTATAACTATTCTAAAAATTATAATTAATAAAGATGTTTTAATAAATGTTTATTTGGTTTATTGGCCCCTTAATTAATTTACAGATTTCATTTTGGTTTCGTAACTAATAAAACCCACGTTTTAGTTCCTCAAGTTCATCTTTTTTTTCTTTTTTTTTCTCAAAAAAATCTACATATGTTAAGTTTAACCTCAAATATGTAAGGTGGACCAACATTGTAGGTGGTCCACAATAGGGGTGGCAAAACGGATCTAACTGGCCTACAACATTTTGCTGAGTCAACTACTTAAATCTTGTAATCCATTTGGATTGGTCTAATGATGTTACCTTGACATTTTGAAATTTGCTCCTCATCAAGATGTTAGATTTAATTATACACAATGTCAATTTAAGTGGGTTATTTTAACTTCTAAAAAAGCTACTACTTAAACCTTGTGTAAAGGTGATAGAATCGCAATTGTAATCTTTAAGGAAGATTATTTAACTGCACCGAAGACATGCAAACGCAATTTACATGGCAGGATCATTTGGTCGAATTGTCCAATGCCGTTGAAGATAAATGCCTTCCACTTCAAACCACTATCAACCCTAATTGTGGAAATCACTTGTAAAATGAGGACTCAATTCCTTTGGTAAAGGCTTTTATGAGTTCTCATTGTCGCCGATCTTTATATGTCTATATATTTTTTTATCCTATTTTTTTATGAAAACAAATCACAAGTTATTAAGCATCTTTTATGTCTCCTTTCACATATAGAAGTATTTTTTGAGAGGGGGACCATATATTTTTTGTTTTGAGAGAGGACTATACAGAAGTTGTTAACTTTTAACTCATCTTTCATTAAAAGCAAAAAAACAAAAAATTACCTCAGCTTTTATGTCTCCTTTCCCAACATATAGATTTTTGGTTAAATTGCATTTTTGGTCCCTTAACTATTTAGGTAGTATCGCGTTCGTCCCTTAATTAAAATTTGATTTATTTTGATCCCTTAACTTTTCTCCGTTACACATTTTGGTCATTTCCGTTAGTTTTAATTCAAAAACGTTAGGTTTTCTTCATTTTCTTCTGGAATTTTTCATCTTCATATCATCTT
>Ga0315914_1000736_pt1 | contig 44195 bp, 24 predicted proteins | sample MpolenodulesMG_FD_203920 | JGI IMG/M metagenome (GOLD analysis project Ga0315914, IMG submission 203920) | Medicago polymorpha root nodule microbial communities from Los Angeles, California, United States - elongated nodules | ecosystem: Host-associated > Plants > Roots > Nodule | place: USA... | reverse complement strand
ATTTCAGTCTACAAATGTTTTATCCCTTGTTTAATTTCGCTTGGGTCCTGTTTCATTTATGTTTGATTCTTTTGATTCTTAGGCCACTTGGTGTTTAATTTTTGTTTTTGCTGCACAATTTATAATTTTAATTAACGTGAATGTCACTTGGATTTTGAATTGGTTTCATGAGTTCAGTACTGCCTTACATGGATTTATGGGCCTTGCTTTAAGTTGAACTCAATCTGCATAATAATGCTTGAACCTTTTTGTAGTAAATTGCTGGTTTAGATTAACTTGTGATCAAAGTGATACATCTATTTCAGTTTACATTATAAATATGCAGGCTGGTACTCCATAGGCATCAAAATGAGATAATTTTCTATAACAGTCGCAATGTGTTTATTTTTTGATTTTTGCAATTAAGTATAAAGGGGAAAGGAGAAAGGAGAATAAGAAGTATCAAAGAAGGAGAAGAAGAATCAGAATTTCAATCACATATTCAATGCTTTCTTTCCCCATATATGCTTTCTTCACTCCTTGATGTACACCTTTCCTCCAATACTCGTCCACGTGTCCTTATAGTTATAACAAGCATGCTACCCTCATTGGAAAGCTCGGAATAATCGGATATTTAACGATCAAGTAACGACGGTGGATGAATTAGTGGAGGAAGTTAAGGTGTTATCTTGGAGATGGACGTTTAACCAGATCAATATTCCGGTTTGTTTGTATTATGAATGGTGTTGGAACTCGAAGGAATGTCTTAAGCGTTAGTGGTTCTGTTCCAAGCTTTGTGGAGGTTTTTGTTTGCATTGATTTGAGCTGCAACTTTTGGATTGCTTTTGGTTGGTGTGTGGCTACTGGTTTTTGTTAGTAGCAGGAAGTGACTTCAGTTTTTCTTCCACTGTTATGCATTTTCAGTTGCCTAGCGTGCCTGTGCTAGTTATTTTGGGTTGGTTCTGCTACATAGCAGTACTTCATGGACAGAATTTTTGATGTGGGGAGGTTAGCAGCTCTTTTTATTTTATTGGGTTTAGGTTCCTTATGTATTGTGGGTTGGTGTTCCGCATATTTCCGGCACCTTGTAATTTTCCCGTTGTGCTTGTTTGGTGTGTCTTACGCCGGCAAGTTTTAATAAATTTGGCTCAGGGAGACCAGGATCAAAATTGTTCTAATATTATGATATTTAGTTTATTACGTTAGTTTTCAAAATTGTACGAATATTATTAAAATATTTATGATTTTGTACGAAAACTATTTATGGATTGTACGAATATTATGATGATATATCGTTTAATTAATTAGTGTTTTATTAAATTAAAATTATATTTCTTTAATTTATTTGTGTTGAATTAATTTTATTTCTTTAATTAAAATAAAAAATTAGGAAGGGATCACAAAAAAAAAAAGTGTCCATTACATTACTGGGGGAATTTTTCGTCAGTAATGCAAGTTTGTCTAAACATTACTGAGGGAATATTCTGTCAGTAATAATGTGACGATTCTGATAAGAACATTACTGAGGGATTATTCCGTCAGTAATTACTGACGGATTTTTCTGCCAGTAATTACTGAGGGAAAAATCCGTCAGTAACATTACTGACGCCAGTATTACTGAGGGACACTAATCCGCCACTAATGTGTGTTATTGAGGGATATATTACATTACTGAGGGTTTATTTCCCCCAGTAAAAACCAAAATTCTTGTAGTGTTTCTATTGTTGATGTATCTAAGTGGTTTATCATCACGTCCATAAAAAATAGTAACAAAAACATAAATATGAATATATACGTAAAATTAATGTTAATAGTAAAGAAAACATAACATTTCTGAAAAAATAGTAACGAAAACTAATATACAAATACACTTACTTCTTCTACTCATGTTGGTTGCAATGTTCTTACAAACATATGACATGAGTAACATATCATAATGACTACCATCAAATTCCTTAGTGTTTTCCGGTGTTGTGGTTGGTTCCATGATGGTTATGTGTACTATGGTGGTGGTGTTGGCACATGTGGCAACTCATCGTCATTTTCTTGAGCATGTGAATAAGAGGCTTCAGCCTTCAATTTCTTCACTAACCCTCCTACAACTCAGTTTAGGAGGATTATTTATTGCTCGCTCGCTACATGCAAAATTGTGCAATGTCTACCTATCGAGTCTCGTTCAACCAATATCAACGGCCATATCTAGAACAACCAATAGAAAAAGACAAATTACTAATCAAAAAATACATGGTCTTTGACTTTAGGTTAGATGAAAATCAACAGTTGAAGTAACAAGTGTGTTTGAATGCCAACAACTTCAGCTTTTGGTGTATTGTTCCAATTTTCATGTATATAGAGCCACAATTTTCCGCTCCCTCACCCCTCTCTTAATCACCATGAAATAAAATTAGTGTTTTTTTATCTTATAATATAATAGTGACCGATGAAAGTATTTATGAAATATATTCGGTTTGAAAGGCATGCAATATATGATGCATAGTATTGTAAAGACTTGTACAATAAAATACAAATATTTTTTTTGTAAATTGATCTATACTAAAATATGGAGGGAGTAATATTTTAAGTGTGCTAAATTCAAATGTAACATCTAATTCGAGACATAGGAAGTATAACTTTCATAGTTGATTGGCTTTAAAACTCGTTTGACTAATTTTTCTAACTGGTTGAACAATAGGTAGAAGAGGATCCATTTTCAACAATATAGAAACCTTTTCCTACTTGTTCCACATGAATAAAAAAAAAGCAGGATATGGAATGCATGAAAGAAAAAAAAAATGGAGTTGCACACAAAAATAAAATGAAATTCAAAGAGTTTTTTATCATGCATAATATCTTTTCCCAGTTGATCCATAATTAATCAGTAACATTTAGAAATGCAACATTAGAGACTGGCATTGCCCGATTCTCCTTCACAAGAAACGTTCTCCTTTGGATTGTCTCCTTCTGCACAATCAATAGTGACAAGAGCCTGTTGAGCATTCTTCGATTGATTCTCATGATCCGCGATGATGGATTCATATAATTTCTTACGTATTTCATTCTTCCGTGTCCAAAGATCAGACACCGGAATCTGAGCCAATGCAATGCACGCCATTTCATGGACAGTGAGACCAGCAGCCACAGCGCGCTTCTCAAGCTTCTCCTGAATCGACAATTTTTGAAGCTCAACTTGTCCATCAGAGGTTCTTAGATGCTTGAGAAATTTGTAGAACTCCTTTGGCTGGCAGCTATGGATGGAGTTGAAGAAATTCAACTTTACACCAAGCAATAAAACCCTCTTGAGCTTGCGATCATCATCGCTGTATGGTGAAAGAGGTTTCGGAATGGAAGATATTTGGTGGGAAGCCTAAGTTAGAAATACGGTTGGCCATGGTGGGGATGAAGTTGCTATGTAGAGGAGGACGTCCCATTTCAGAGGAGAGGATATTTACAAGTAACAGTGTATATAATGTGACAACAAAGAGGATTATTTATATTGATGCATGACTTTTCAGGAACCTTGGTAGAGGTAACGCTTAAGATTTATGATGATGCCTTTTCAAATCTATCATTGGTTACCACGTAAATTAAATTGTTGCAAAACTTGTGTTTGCTGAAACTTGCTCATGCTGTATGTATGTATGCACTCGAATCGTTTCCTATTTCTGTTGCATTATTAGCTCATCGTCAAAGAGGTTACAATTTCATTCTAGAGAGATTTGGATTTTAGATAATTCAAATGATTCAATTTAATTTCATTCATTTATATTATTTCTTTTTGTGGATGGAGTAATTAAAGTAGTTCTTACAAATTTAAGGATCAATTTGTAAATCTTGAAAATTTATAAGGACTGTGTTAGGTCATGCAGGGAGCTCAAAGAATCACTACATTGGGTCAAAAAACACCCTCACATGTGAATTGGACATCTTATCTTAATCCAAAGAGTTTTTCTATCATGTGCAAATTTGCACATGTTAAGAAATTTAAAGTAGTAAGTTTGCATTGGAACTTAAACGTTTTATATTAAATATATAAATTTTTATTAAATAGTTATAATTCAATAAAAAGTTGCTAATTTTAGTTTCTTTAACATGTACAATGTTGCACATGTTAGACAAACCCTAATCCAAAACCTGCATAAAACAGATGTATGTGTCATCTATTTTATATAGGGTTTTTCTATGCATTCACTTTTCCAACAAATCTCGAACTTTTAACACGCTTACTACTATAAACTATTTTACAGTTTTATGATAGTTTATAGGGACTGATTTTAAATTTCAAGAAAAAAATTTAGGGACTAATTTTCAAATTTTAAAAATAAAGAAGGAGCTGTTTGTAAAATTTTAAAAAATAGAGTGACCAATTTGCAATAATTTAAAAAATAAATCAAGACTAATGAGTAAACTTTTAGGACTCGTTTGATGGTCAAGATATGTTAGGGTCATTTCAATACAACGGTCAAATATGATATTTACATTAACTTACAAGGGTCAATTCTGATATTTACATTGAACAAAGTAAAGAAGAAATTTCAAATCTTTATTACATTGGTGATCGTGACCTAATTGAGAAACTTTTGACAAAGACAAATGATAGTTTGAAATATTAATAGAGCCGAATACTAATTTGGGAGTGACTTACAAAGACAAAGACCAACTTGATTTGGTTTTCTCATTTATATTTATATATTCTATGAACCATAAGTTATCGATCATCAGACACTAACTATAAGCTCTAAATAATCAACTAATTTATCAATCTATAATTGTTGTCTTTTTAGGAAGTTATACAATCATACCAAAATACAGTCTATAATTGTTGTTTTTTAGGAAGTTATACAATCATACCAAAATTGATACCAGAGAGAATCGAACCAAGATCTTAAGAGGAGCACACCCTAAAGTCTCAACTCAACAACCAAACTAACCCAAATGGATTGAGAGCCTATGATGTTTGTAACTTATTGAATTATATTGTTGCGCTCATGTGCTTGATTGGATTCTCAATTGGTAATATATTTCATTTTGACTTCTTCAAAAAAAGTAGTAATATCTATAATTAGAAAATCAAATATCTTAAACCAATCAATTGAGATCAAGTGGTTAATGAGTTCCACCAAAGACGAATTATTCATGAGAATTTATGTTTGATTACTTAGTAGTATAATTTTTTGTCAAACTTTACTTACCTTTTGAACTCCATGTTACCAGGGTTGCTTTCCCCAAGAACTAGAGGGTTAACAAAAATAAAATAAAATAAAATAAATATATCAGTGAAAAAAAAATTAAAAATCATATGTGGAAACCTTATCCTCTCAATCCCTAGCCGTCCAAATTAAAAATATACCTTCTCAAACCCTAGCCGTCCAAATTAAAAATATACCTTCTCAAACCCTAGCCGTTGACACCTTTTTTCTTATTGTCTACCGAAGAGGGATGATTTAAGGTCAATTTTGATCCAAAATCACTCATCCAAATTGTTTTTCCTTCTTTTTTAGCTAAATATAAGTGATTTACACATTTTTCAGTCTTCTTTCGTTTGTTTTTGTGCTTTCGTCGTCTTTGCACGACTTTGTTTGTTTTGATTTCTGTTTTTTGTGGTGTGTTTTTATTTCTCGTCTTAGTGCAGTGTTTATTTGATTATGAGCTTTGAGCAAGTGCATATCGAATCAATGACTTTGGCATGGTCAAGATTGCAGATCCGAAGATAGGAGTATTCAAGATATTTGAATATAGTCATATTTTTAGGCATAGATACTATGTCATTTTATGTTATAACATACTTTGTCATTTTATGCTATTAACATGGATTGTGTGAATTTGTTTTCAAATTTATCTTTTTTAACTATTTTAAATTTGTATTCTATCGATTTACTCTATCAATTTGAATGAATAAATGAATATCGTTTATTTTTTTAAACTAGATAATATTCATTATCCTTCCCTAAAAAAAAATTCATTATCCTTAAAAAAATATTCATTAGTTAACTAAAAGATAATAATAATTGAAACAGTGAGTCAATCTTGGACCTCAGTCCCACAATGTACGGTAAAAAATCAAAAATCAAATATAGAATGAATCATCCTACAAAAAAAATAATATTCCCTCTAAAAGTTATATTTCAATCAAATAATAACCAAATCTTTTTATCTCTAAAAGCTATATTTCAGTTAAATAATAACCAAATCTGTTTATAAGACAAACTTGGAGACCACTCTAAGCAATTATATATATAGCGTCTTTCATCCACTATTGTCATTACTAATATATCGATCACACTTTGGTGATCGTGCTCCTACTCTCTCACAAAACCCTTATTCTTTGGTGATCGTGCTCCTAGACAAAAACCCTTATTGTTGATCAAAGGAAGTTTGAGAAGGTCAGAGGCTATAAGAACAAATTCTAAGTTTCATGTGATAGTATCCCTTTGCTTCTAGGTACGTTTACTTCTTAAATTCACACTTTTTTTTCTTTCTTTACGTTTGATAATGATTTTCAGAAAGTACACTTTATTCCTCCTCCCTTCTTCACTGTGAAGTGTGAAAGTGTTTTTATGTTGCTTTCGTTAGGGTTTTGATGTTAGAGAATGGATACTTGTTAAATAAGTGACTAGTATCGTAGGAACCTTTAATGTGTGTGATAATGATTTGTAGATTTTATTCCTCCTCTATTCTTTACTGTAGAAGTGTTTTTGTGTTACTTTCATTAGGGTTTTGATATTAGACTTAGGGTGTGTTTGGATGGAGGGTTTGGGAGGGGAAGAGAGGGGAGGGGAGAGGTTACTTTTCATTTTTAAATTATGGACACTATGAAATGTTTTATAAAAAGTTAACATATTAACACATGATAAACAATCATGTAATATTTCAATCACACTTAATTTATTTTAAAAAAACAAGTTATATAATTCGTAATTTAAAAACGAAAAGTAAACCCTTCCTTCCCCTCCCAAACCCTCAATCCAAACACACTAGAGAATGAAAGTTTAAGAAGGTAACTACTACTCCTCTATATAACTAGGTACCCCCTCATTACTAGTATCAATCACACTTTGGTGATCGTGTTCACAAACCCTTATTGTTTGGTGATTGTGCTCCTAGACAGAACCCTTATTGTCGATCAAAGGAATTTTAAGAAGGTCAGAGGCTATAAGAACCAATTCTGAGTTTCATGTGATAGTATCTCTTTGCTTCTAGGTATTTTTAGTTCTTAAATTTATGAGACTTTTTCTTTCTTTACGTTTGGTAATGATTTTCTGAAAGTATATTTTATTACCCCTCCCTTCTTTACTCTGGAAGTGTTTTTCTGTTGCTAGAATGGATTTACTTGTTAAATAAATTCTGTATTTTTTGTGATAGTGTCTCTTTGCTTCTAGGTATTTTTACTTCTTAAATTTATCAGACTTTTTCTTTCTTTATGTATGGTAATGATTTTCTGAAAGTATATTTTATTTATCCTCCCTTCTTTACTGTTTTTGGTGTTGATTATTATAGACTTAGGGAATGAATCTTCTTTACTCTTGAAGTATTATTGGTGTTGATGTTAGACTTAGAGAACGAATAGTTGTTAATTAAGTTATGCTTGTGCGTTGTAAATTCACCACATTAACCCCTTTTACACATTCTGCTAATTGTATAATGTTTAAATATTGCCAAAAGAAACTTTTTTTGTTGGGTGATTAACATTCTTTCTCATCGTTTCTTGCTCAGAATTTCAACTTGTGTCTGAGACAAGACCGCAATGATAATGATGAAGGAAGAGCCTAGTTCAAAACCAATCATGATCCGTAAAGTGTGGGGATACAATCTGTTCTACGAATTCAATCTCATTCGTCAATTGGTTGGTAAATACAATTTCATCTCAATGGACACTGAATTTCCGGGCATCGTTCATTCACCCACAGTCCGCCGTCGCTTCCAACCTAACGAGCAATACACTTACTTGAAAGCCAACGTTGATGCTCTTAACATCATTCAGATCGGTCTTACCTTATCGGATGCAATCGGTAACCTCCCTAGTGATGAGAACAATCGATACATTTGGGAATTCAACTTCCGCGACTTTAACGTCAAGAGGGACCTCCACAACAAAGACTCCATTGACATGCTCCGCCGTCAGGGTATCGACTTCTTTCGCAACACTGTTCAAGGTGTGGACTCGTTTCATTTTGCCACGCTGATGCGGTGGTCTGGACTGCTTTTCAACAACTCAGTGACATGGGTGACATTCCACAGTGCATATGATTTTGGATATCTTGTGAAAATATTAACGCGGCGTTATCTTCCTTGTAACTTGAAAGAGTTTTTGCATGTTTTGAAAAAATTATTTGGAAGGAATGTGTATGATATAAAGTACATGATTCGCTACTCTAATGCACTTTATGGTGGTCTCGAGCAAGTTGCGAGTATTCTTCATGTGGATCGGGCCATTGGTAAGGGCCATCAAGCTGGATCCGACAGTTTGTTGACATCGCAGACTTTTCACAAGATGGTGAACACATATTTTATCAACAATGAAGTCAAGAAGCACGCTGGAGCAATATTCGGATTAGAAGTCACATCTTGATAAAGAAACCTTAATTTGAGTTTGATATATTTAGCTTTCATGTCTCAATTGCTACATAATATTTTCTATTGTATTAATGGATATGGTATCATTTAGTATAGGCTTTAGTTGTTTCTGACAATATATTAGTACTCAACATGTTTACTTTTTTCTCTTTTAAATTAAAATTCATATCTTTAATTTGAAATAGAATCTACGTCGCCAAAAAACAGAATCCATGTGGGCACGGTTTTGTTCTGGTTTTGTATAGTTTCTGCTCCGCGCACAAACAATTTATTTGTGCTTGTTTCTTCTCCTTTCACACCAACACCGGTTCTATGTGCTTTGATAGGATTTGAGCACAGCACCAATAGGTTTTGAGCACATCTTCATGAATTCATCAGCAGTAGCAACATAGTATCGCGGGATATTTGCTGCTTATGGAACATGTACAGCCTTACACCGATATAGAGTCCCTTAATCAAATGTATATAACGATAGTACTATAACCTTTCACGCAACCACTTTTTTTATACATTCTATACTATAATTCTTTCTTTTTTCTCGAAATTTCTTTTCATATCGCCTGTTTGAATATATATGTCTTTGTCAATGTCAATGCATAGGCTGAAAAGTCACTGTCATGGGCCTTTTAATCCTTATAAAACGCATCATTCATTACCATCCTCTTTCCACATTTCTTAAACAGCTCTCTGTCTCCCCCAAAAAGTTCAGGATGGCTAGTTCTAGTGGTACCGGTGGTAATTGTATTTGTCCCTCAAATTTGTGACCTCCTCGACACCCCAAATTTTATGGTAACAGTTGGGAAAAACCCAAGTCAGCCAGAAAAGAGTGAGTGACACTGCTCACATTACAAACCGGTGGTTTACCGTAATACCTAATTTAGGCTTTCCAAAAAATATCTTTGAATCCCAAAACTGCCTTGCCTCTGGCTTCTTAGACAAGAATTTCGCCTCCTTGCTACGATTTCTCTCATAGTACACCGATGATCGAACAGTCCAAAGGGTTCTATTGCTTAGTTTTAACTTTTAAGTTGAATTTCTTCAACTCCGTCCCTCACTGCCAGCCAAAGGAGTTCTACAAGTTTCTCAAGCATCTGAACTCTGAAGAGCCTGCTTGAGAAGAGTGCTGCTGCTCATGGTCTTACTGCGTTGATTGCTATGGCGGAGGTTCAGATGTTTGATCTTACAAAACAGAATTGGTTAAAGATTGAGGTGCAGGAGGATCGGGCAACACCGGTCTCTAGTTTGCATTTTTAAATGTTACTGACCAATTATATATGGATCAGAGGGAAAAAAGATATACAGTATGCATAATGGAGATATTGAACTTTGATATTGCAGGGAATATTGTTTTCACAAAGATGTGAAATGAATTATAAATCCTCTTGCTAATGGAATTTATTGTGCCAACCATATCTAACAAATTGTCTAACAAATTACCTGACTATAATTTGTCTTACTAAATTTGGTCACTTACCTAATTTTTTGAATTACAATTTTAGAGTCACATAATTTGATCTTTACCCAACCTCTTTCTCTAAAAGACATATATATTCTCTAAAAATTATGTTTCTCTTGAAAGCTTGATATTGCCTCAAGAACCATTGGAGAGGACGAAGAAAGTGGTGTTTGACTTATTGTGGAAAAGCCCGGCGCTCTCTAAAGTGGTAGCTTTCTCTTGGCAATTGCTACTCAATCGTATTCCATCAAAAGACAATCTTTTGAGTAGGCGTATCCTACCACCGGTGTCCTTAGGGAGGTGTGACTTTTGTGATCAAGTGGCGGAAACGGCGACTCACCTCTTCCTCAATCTATTTTTCAACATTTTGAGTGTTGGAATGGGGAGATTGGGAGGAGTAAACTTCGGAAAGGTTATTGGTTGATTTGGCATGCAGTGTTATGGACGATTTGGAAAGTGCAGAATGATAGGATTTTCAAAAATTTAATGAAGGATTTTGGTGAAATTGTTGAGGAAATTAAGGTGATTTCGTAGAATTGGGCGATCACTAGACTTAAGAGTCCTCCTTGCCTCTATCGAATGCTTATTGAGATAGGCGGGGCAGTTGTAGAGGTGTCCGGGACTTTTTGAAGTAGAGTTTACTGGTTTCTGGTGTGCATTTGGGCTACTGTTTTCCTGCTGTAACACTACTGGTTTGCTGTTGCTGTTATAGCTAGCGGTTAAGGGGTTTCTGTTTGTGTTAGTTTGTTTGCTGGCTGCTGTTTTCAGCAGTATTTCACCTCTTGCTTTTCTGTTTCTGTTATGGCATTTTCGCCTACACCATGTAATTGTACTTCTCGTATATTCTGGAGTTAATAATATAAGCTATTTCAAAAAACAAAACAAAAAAAAGAGTACCCTTTCTCTTTTAGTCACAAAATTGAGTCAAAATTTAGCCGTATTAAAATTTGGTCACGTACCCTCTTTTATTTCTCACTCAACCTCTTCTTCCTCTTTCTTCGATCTTCACTCACTTGTCTCGGTTCCCCTGTTCGCTGGTTTCCACGAATTAGTGGAGAATTTGTGCGAGCCAATTCGCAAAAAGTATCGCAAACTGGTACACACATACCAATTCACAATTCGTAACATGTTAAAAGAATTATGTGACTATCCATTACCCTTTTTTGGTTCATGTTTTCCACCTCTTATTTTTCTTGGTGGGGTATTTTTTTAATGGAAGAGCATATATGTTTTTATTTGGAGCAAGTAGGATAATGAGTATGTATTAGTCGAACAAATTGTAAGTCAATCAACTAAGATTAATTACACTTAAGTTAAGTTCATAACCGGTGATTATAATCTCATTCTCAATAGATTTGATTCACTTGGTTAATGCACCATAACATGAAAAATTATTAAGGGTAATTTATACACTTATGCTTTTCTTACTTTATTGATTATTAATACAAGTGTCTTAAAATCCGTTAATCTTGTCTTTCCCCTTTCTCAATTGCTTAAAACAGAAATTTTGATGGAATTTGCGATTGGTTTGATTCAGGGACCTTCTCCACTATTTTATTGGACAAAAAAACCTTAACAATCAGCATATTCAAATGTCATTTATGCATATTTCCGACAGAAACTATCTAGCAACCATACATTTTGATTCCTAAATGTTTGAGACGTTGTCATTGTAGTTACAAAATGTATCACAATTGCAAACATGTCCTCTAAAAACATATATAAGGACCAAAATAACTGATAAAAAAATATTTATGATTGGTTGGATTCAATTTTTTAAATTATTTCCATATTATTTTAAAAGAAAACATTGATATGTAATTTTAGTCCTTATTAGAGGAATCAATATCTTATAGTCTTATGGTAGTTCCTCAACATGAAAATGTTTTTCTTCTATCTCTTCTTATGTGTCTGATTGAATGATTTTAATTGGTTGACGGTGTAAAGTAAATTTACGTTGTCTAAGTAAATTTCCTTCAGTTTTACCTGTCCTACAAAACAAGTTAACAACAAAAACATGGTTATAAAAACTCTTCAGTTTTCTTTTTCTTTACATTCTTTCACTTCAATAATTTATTTCACCATCATCAAGAATGAAACAAAACAACACAGGAATTATGGACATGGATTATAACAAAAGAGATAGGGGTCATGCCGGCAACATCGTGGTCGGAATCTTTAACTTTGTAACTCTAGTTATTTCGATTGCAATAATGGCTTTTGGTTTATGGATATGGAAAACCAAACAAGCACATAAAGAATGCGAGATTTTGTTTGTAAAACAAATTATTCTTCTCGGCATTTTCATCCTTGTTGGGTTTCATAGGTGCTTGTCGTCAATCGTGCTCAATTCCAGGGCCCTATTTCCTTCTCGTATCCTTGATAACCATTCTTCTACTCGTTCAACATATACTTCAATTGAAATGCGTTTAAGAGTTGTTTGCAACCTCAAAAATTTTGCTCGGATTTTCATTCTGAAATTCCTAATGATTTCTTTCGTAAATTCTACACTGAGCACTTCTCACCTATTCAGGTTAGAATTTTATCTTTATTAAATTTATGTTGTTGTTTTTGATTGCTTTTATGGGTTGTCATCAAAATTTGAGCTTGCATATGATTCATTTTTAGGTTGAAATCTCTGGCTTCCTTTAGCATTATCAGATATGATAACCAAATTATCAAAACTAGTATATCCACATAAGGTAAGTCATTGTTGCCACCATCGATTTACCTTGTCATGGATGGCCCACACGGCTTTGCTTTTCATATTTTTCAAAGTCAAGGTAAAACTACATGGGGAAATATAAGTCAATTGACATGGACAATGCATTATTATACGTATGAGTCGGTGTTCGAACTTCAAACACTCTATTTATCCATATTAAAAAGTGAATTCTAGCCGATAAGCTTAAGTGGACCCCAGAACATTTTTTATTAAAATAATCATTGTACTATTGTTTTTATTGAAATGTAAATGATAAAGAGTTATTGGTGGGACTCATTTAAATATTTTGTTTGAGGGTCTTTATTAGAGTGATTGAGTGCCTATTAAGCACTGTTGTTAAAAATTATAAAAGAGTGATGTGTATTCGTGAGATCAGTTTAAGCCCTCAAAATTGAGGGTATCCATTGTGAATGCTCTTATATAAAGACAAAAACTTAATTCCAAAGCTAAGCTGCGAGCAATGAAGGGGGCAGAGAGTGATTTTCTAGAAGTGAGGTTCAACTACATTTTAATGAGCCCAAAATAGATTTCATTAGATAAAAAACTAAACACCGCAAAGTTTTTGGGGGAAGGGAAATGATATTTCTAAATTTTTTTTTGAAGAGGCTAAAATGAAATATATTACCACATTAAAGAGGCCCTCCTAGTACAAGATGATTTTTTTGAATGGATGTATATTAGAATAATTAGTTCAAAATTTAATTTTTTTGAGGGAAGCTCAGAGTTTAGTAGACATGTAAATAAATTTTTTTAGGCTTAAATGTGTCATTAATCCTTGCATTTTTACTATATTTTGGGATTGATCCTGCACTTTTTTTTGTTTGGTTTAAGTCTCTGGACTTTGTAAAAAATTTGGTATTAGTCCCTCTGTTAGTCAAACCGTTAAAAAAAAAAGCAAAACTAATAGAGTGCTATGTTTGCCAATTATATTACGACACATGGCATACATGACAAAAATAATAAATTAAAATATATGTTACTTGATTCTATCATTTTTATTGATCAAATATAATGCATTCTGATATGATATACGTATTACACAGCTAGAGTTGTGTTATTATGTAATAAGTTATGCATGCAACTAATGATCTAAGTTGGATGTTAAATAATCATGATATATAGCTGCTATGAACTTGTGTTCAATTACTATGATGTAATGCAGATGGGAAGATATTGTTGGCTTAGTTACAACAATGCTTGAAGGTCATCCATGAGAAGTTATTTGTGGAGGATCTAGAGTCGGTTGTGGCATTTCAAGACGGTGATGGACTGTTGGGGTTTGATGAATTTCTTAGGCTTGTGGAAGCTCGAGGGAACAAGGAAGATAAAGGGCAAAGTTTTAAACAGACTTTTGGAATGTATGAAATGGATAGAACTGGTTGCACCACTCCAGGAAGTTTTAGGGGAAAAGATAATTTTTTGACAAACTAATATTATCAAGTATTTTGATTTCGAATGTTTTTGATTAATTCTCACAGGTTTCGTAATCTAATTAGTTTTTATTTTTTTTTTATTTTTTATAAAAGTAATCTAATTAGTTTTGAGAAAGATTTGGAAGAGAGATGGGAGGGAGGAAGAGTAACGGAGAATTGGTCCAAGGATTATTTTTTATTCATAGCACGCTGTTAGTTTTGCTTTTTTTTTTAATAGTTTGACTAACAAAGGGACTAATATCAAATCTTTTACAAAGTGCAGGGACTTAAACCAAACAAAAAAAAGTGCAGGGACCAATCCCAAAATATGGTAAAAGTGCAAGGACTAATGACACATTTAAGCATTTTCTTTTATCAAATGTCTTCTTCAAAAACTTTTTTTTTTATCAAATGTCCTTTTAACATATATTAAATTGCAATATTACACGGAGGATTTGACTTCAGGAAAATTATAATATTAAATTATTTCACTAAATTCTTTCCAAAAAAAATGATTTCACTAAATGATTTTTTTTTTGAGGGAATTTCACTAAATGATTGTTTAGTTGTTTATATAAATTAGGATTAATTACTATGTTTTTGTCTTTACTTAATTTCATTAGAATTTTTAGTCCTTACAAATTCTACATGTAGTTTTAGTTCCTATCAAAACCAATTTCATTTGATTATCCTAAAAATTTTAAGAGTTGAATACTTTTTTGAAGAAATGTGTAGAACATTATAAAAGTTTCTCAGCAAAAATAAGCTTAAGAAAGTCCACATTTTTGTTACTTTTATTTTGAATTTTTGGGGTTAAAAAATTTATATCTAATTCACCTCATGTTAAAAATAAATAAATTTGAGTGAGTGAACTCTTATAATGTTCTAAACATGTTTTCAAAAAATTGTTCAAAAATTTAAAGTTTAAAGATGATTAAGCAAATTTAATTATAGCAAGGACTAAACTACGTGCAATATTTCTTTAATGGACTATAAAAACCATTCAAAGACTAAACTTAAAAAGTCACATTTTTTAATAAATAAAAAAATATATATATATATATATATATATATATATATATATATATATATATTAAAATTAATATTTAACCGGTATTATCCAATTAGTCTATAGTTTTTTCTAACTTGGAATTATCATGCCATGCAATATAAGATAGCTTTTTCATCCGGTATTATTCCTATAACTAAACCAATGTTACTTCAAAAGGGAGGAAAAGCTCAAAGATAAATTTCTTTTGATATTTTTCTCATTTTGAGAGAATGGAAAAGCTCAGTTGGAACCTTCTAGGATGAGAGTGTCACAAAATTTCGAACCTGCTACCTCAGGATTCACCAACATTGCTATACCAATTGAGCTACAAACATGAGATGATAAACTTACTGAAACGAAACGAGATTCTTGGAAATTTACTAAATTTCCTTTTAGCTTTTTCCAAAAAAAAAACTGCATGACAAAGATTCAGGTTGATGCCATCGTTATCTCAGGCTTTGTACCTCAAAACCACGTTTGGATTATTTTTCACAATGTTTTGATGCAATAATTTTGAGAATTTAATGTTTAAAACCTTATGTATAGCATACAATATTGTGAAATGTTAAATGGTGGCACTAGTTAAGGACTTTCAATGATAATTTTTTGTGAAAATTTGTGTATAAAGTGCATTGAAAATTGAAAATTTTGACATTTTTATGAAAGAATTATTTAATTTAGAATGTTTAAAGAGTTTTTGGAGACACTCGTTAACAAGACCTTGAAATATTTGGTATCATCATGGGTATGATAATAACTATAGAGTTTCACAATCCAAGGGTTAAAAAAATTTCAACTCATTTAGGGTGGGAGATCTATCAAACTCTCTTACCCTAATATGAGACTTTGTTTTGTTGACTTTTAGTGGTTTAATTCTCCAATATTACTGGAACAAAAATTTAAATGACCTGCAACTTGAGTCAAATAGAATATAGTTGATGTGGGCAATTTTTCCCTCAACATTACTTTAAGAATTTGAAATTAGAATTCACTGGACATTTTCATGGAAGTCAAAATCCTTGATGGACAATAATCAAAAAATAAGAAACATAATTCCGATTAAGACATTATATACGACAAAAAGTTTACATGGACCGATTAATCCTAGCCTGAGGAGTCTCACCAAAAGCTTGCACTAATTGATGGCTTCTTCATACACACATGTTCACAATCAATTATTATACCATATAAATGTATATTTACTTTTTTTTAATCTAAAAAATGATTCTGCACACGTTTGCAAGATATTGTTTATTTTAGTCAAGAGTATTCCTTTGAAAATTGGGTAGGAAATGTGAGATAAAGACATTGACTTCATTCCAGCTTGGTTGGCAAAGCTTGAAATTGTGTAGTCAATATTTCAACTAGAAATCCCCAAATACTTCGAATTTCTAATGATAAAAGTATACCTTGGTATACAATTTCTCCTGATTTAATGGGTTTGAAACTAATTTGAATGCCCTCCTCTTGTTTCTGTTAACTCACTTGGTGTTAGACAAATATATATCACTCTTTTTTTTCCGATAGACGGAATGAAAATTGTCATTAAAATTTACACTTGATTGAAGGAATTGAAGTTCAAACCCCGATCAAAATTTCTCACTTAATAATTAAAAATAAATAAATAAAATAGTACAATGGAAAAAAGGATAGTAAAAGTGGAGTTGGACGCAGTAAATCTCTTCACCCTGAGTAATAAAACACTATCCACCACTGATTTACTAAATAAATAACAATTGTCGCATAAATTTCAACAAAAATAGTACTCCACTTATTAGAAAAGATTTTATTTTATTTTCTCTATCTATAGCACATACGTTGATGTGTCTGATCGAATGATTTTAATTTGTCGACAGTGCAAAGTGGCTTTAATCTGTCGACAAACTCTACCATCAACAAATGAACGAGAAACCAAACAATAAGAAATAGCATAGATATCACATCACGAGAGACAGATATACATGATGGGTCAATTCAGCAACATCTTGATTGCAATTCTGAACTTTGGAACTATAATTGTTTCAATCTCATTGTTGGCTTTTGGTTTATGGATATGGAATACCAAACAAGCACACACAGAATGCGAGATTATGTTTGAAAAACAAATTATTCTTCTCGGCATTGTCCTCTTTGTTGGGTTTCATAGGTGCTTGTCGTCAGTCGTTTGAAATTCTAGGGTTCTATCTCCTTATCCTATTCTTGGCATACTTTCTTATATATATTCTCCATCAACATCTTCAATACTGTTGTTGGTTTCAAAGGCAGGGAAGCTTGGTTGAAAAAAGTTAACGATAACAACAATTGGAATACGATTAAGAGTTGTTTGCAAGCTCAATAATTTTGCGCTGATTTCCATTCTGAATTTCGTCATGATTTTTTTAGAAAATTCTACACTGAGCACTTCTCACCTATTCAGGTTAGATTTTTTTTTTTCTTTATTGGATTTAAGTTCATGTTGTTGATTGCTTTTATGCCTAAAGAGTAATATAAGACATTCCTAAAACAAGTGATCCTCTTTTTCTTTAAATGACTAAATTTCTGTAATTCAGTCCACAACAACAAACATATAATTCTAAAACGTGAACTATAAACCATTTGGACTTTTTTTTCTTTCCAAAAGTAACATAATTAAGGGTTTGAAACTAATTTGAATGCCCTCATCGAATTGCTGTTAACTGACTTGGTTTTAGACAAATATATATATGGAAATGACACTTTTTTTGTCGATATATAGAATGACAATTATCATTGGAAATTTACACTCAACTGAAGGAGTTGAAGTTCAAACTCTGATCACAACTTCCCACTTAACAATTAAAAATAAATAAAAGAGTAAATTAAAACATCAAGTAGCTGAAATATCTATTATCCAATAGGGTAGCCCTCGTGCCGGTGGCAGATTTTATCGACGAAGCAGATATGATTTGAGTCGGTTGGAGAGAGTGAGTAGCTGGCAGCGAGTCAGGGATTTGACTCTTTCATTTCACTTCCCTCAAATTCTCAACAAACTTCCAAATATCACTCCATAATAATAGAGTTTCCTAAAAAAAAGGAATTTTTAAATGGTGAAACCTTCAAACTTGTTTGGCTCTCGTGATCTCATGTTTCGCTCTAATTGCATTTTTCCTTCAGTCTTAACATATACCAATTGGCATCATAGGTGCTTTCTTTCAAAATTGGAATTACCTATACTACAAAACAAACAACAAAAACATGGATGAAAAAACTCCACAGTTTTCTTCTTTCTTCACATCAATCTTTCGTCTCCTAAGTTACATTTCACCAGCATTCAAACTAGCCAACAATGGTATCAAGGAAATAGATTATAAACAAAAAAAACAATACGAAGATAGTGAATTCAACAATATCTTGACCGGAGTCCTTAGCTTATTAGCTCTAATGGTTTCCATTCCAGTATTGAATTTGGGTTTACAAGCATGGAGAACAGAAGAAGTCAAAACAGCATGCGATGCTTCGTATGAAAAACATGTTATTCTCTTCGGCATTTTCCTCTTTGGGGTTTCTCTAATGGGTTTCGTAGGTGCTTGTTTTCGATCATTCAAAATTCTAGGGTTCTATCTCCTTATCCTATTCTTGGCATTCTTTTCTCTATTCTACATCAACATCTTCAATATTGTTGATCGTTACAAAGGTGATGCTTGGATGCAGGAAAAGGTTAACAATAACTACAGTTGGAATAGGATTAAGAGTTGTTTGCAACCTCAACAATTTTGCGGATCTGAAAATCGTAATGATTTTCGTAAATCCTACGCTGATCACTTCTCACCTATTCAGGTTAGAATTTTTCTTAATTAAATATATGTTCTTGTTGTTGATTACTTTTATGGGTTGTCATCAAAATTTGAGCTTGCATGTGATTCATCTTTAGGGTTGAAATTTTTTGCTTTGCTTTTCATATTTTTCAAAGTATAGATAGGAAAACTATAGATACTTTAGACAATATATTTTCAACTTATGTTAATTACTATTTTCCTTGTGTTCTTTCCTCGTTTGAGTTTTGTGTTTTTTTTTATGATCAACTTGTACATAGAAATTATGGCACATTACATATTGCGTTTTGTTTGCTGGTATGTGAATTTTGGGATATTATATTTGGGTATAACCATGTCAAAATTGTGTGTCTCTCTATTAGTAAATAGTAACCATCAATGAAATTTGATATTATCATTATATTTATTTAATACTAATGAGAAGAGAAATATGTTCAATTTATTTAACGATAATGACTTAAAACTAACAATGTCATTCCTTATTTCAAAAAATTTATTCTAGTATTTGACCACATTCCTAAAACTACTAATGCCTCTTATGGTCTAGTATTTGATCATATTCTTAAAATTTATTATGTTTGCACTAAAACTGAGAGTGACCATATTCATTTTGAAGTATATTTGACTTTTATCTTCTTAATGAAGTATATCGGACTTTTATCTTAATCAATGTAAATATTCAAAGCCTAATGGATTTCCAATTTTTTTTGCAGAATAGTTGTTGCAAACCTTCAAGCGACTGCGGTTTTACTTATCTGAATTCAACAATTTGGACGAAGCCTGAAAATGTTGCTTATACCAACCCTGATTGTGATGCTTGGAATAACGATCCAAACATTTCGTGCTTCGATTGCCAATGTTGCAAGGATGACGTAGTAAAACTCATGAAATCGGATAGGGACACGACGAATATAGTCTGCATTATCTCACTTTTGTCGATGGCTAAGATGCTCCATATCGCTACCTCTGCATTCGGGTATACAGTGTTGATACGAATCCGCAAGTATACGGTTCTATCAAGTAGTAAAAAGATTATCATTCCTCAGAGGGTTTATATGAATAATAATCTTGTTTTTAATTCTGATTAGCGGAAAAGCTTAAGTTGGTTGAGTTTATAATTGCTTGGTTAAAACTCAGATTAAAAAAAGCGTAATGGGATCATTTGTTTTATCATAATGCCGGATTATAAACATGCCAAATCTATTTCTCTATAACAATTCAAGTTTTATCATAAATTCTTTTTTAAAAGCAATTCAGGTTTTCTGATCGAAATATATAAATTTATCTCAATAACAACTAAGCCTGGTCGGTTGTTATTGAGACCCTATAAGCGCGAATCTTTTTGCCTCAAGACTTCACAAAACTATTCATCTTGGGTGTTCCCATCAAGTTTTGTGTTGTCTTGTCTAATCTCATTTGTTCCAATATCAAACTTCTTCGTTTGATATTTGAGATGATGAAGTAACAACTATTAAAGTTCTCCGTATGGTACTTCGTTTAATACTTGTTACTGAGTTTAAAACGATAAGATTAGATTAGAAAATAGAATTTAAATAAATTAGATATCTAGACTTCGTTTGAATAGGGTTCAGTCATTAGACTATTCCAAAAATCCCAAGATTAGAAGGTCCACTCACTCGTGATCATTGTAGACCAAAGATTGAAATAAAAAGACATGGAAGTAAATTGCATAATTGTAAATGACTTAATAAAAATTCCTGGAATATAAATTTGCAGAAATATAAATAACAAGAAAGTAAAGAGCAATAATGTAAAAGTGCAGAAATATTAAAGCAAATGAACTTAAAACAAATGTAAAACTTTTGATTTCTCTAGAGTCAAGTTACAAGCATTCCAAGATGATTACAAGTCTAATGGAGGACCTGTTTATAGCCTAAAACCTCAAGACAAGACATTAAACTCGGATTTACAAGCTTTAAAATGGGAAAACCAAAGAGTTTCGTAACTGCTCTAACTGACAGTAAAAGCAGTCCGTGCACTTTTCAGCTTCCAAGTGTTAAAAATGCAGGGCCTGTAGGGAAAACGCACGGTTTGCTTCCAGGGAGAAACGCACGGTTCGTGCATTTTCAAAGCCAGGCGGTGCATTTTTTCCACCAACTTTTCCACCCCTTTCTGTTTTGAGTTGAGTTTAGGTGTCTGCACGAAAGTTGTAGATATGGATATTATTTTTCATTTGCCTTTCATTTGACTCCATTTGGACATCTGCAACTTAAGTTATGATCAAAATATTGCACATGGGTCAGCATGGACCATATGTGTTTTTCCAGCTATTCATTTTTCTTGCTTTTCTTCAATTTCTTTGCTCCTACCTCAGCCAAATGCTCTCATTTCTTCGTTATTTGTCTTGAAAATAAAAACCAAATTATTTGTAGTAAAAGAGCTCTAAACTAGGATACAAACTAACAAAACCTTATTGATTTTGAATGCTAAAAACGACATAAACTACAACTTATCAAGTGCCTGAAAATTGGAAGAGGATAAAGTCTAATATGGACTCACCTTCATAATTGATCCACTATGGACGTCCGTTTTTTGGTTTTAAATGTTAATGGTTCTCCTAATTTCTTTTTCTTTTTTGGTACATGGTTCTCCTCATTTTTATGATTAAAATAATGACTAAATTGAAACAATTTTAATCAAAACAACGAAAAATAATTATGTAGTTCGTATTGAAACGACATCAACCAAGTCATCGTTTTAGCCATGAATATATGAAAATGTCATGAGTTTTTTTTTATTTTTGAATAGTATCATTATTGATCGTCGTTATAATTTCTGATGATTTTAAGTATTGATCCATGGTGGATCACTTAAGAAGGTGGTCCATCGAAGAACTCGTCTTGGAAGCTATATTAGACTTTTCAATAAGTATTCAATATTATTAGCATGTAGTACATTTATGCCCATTCTAGGGTGGGAGAGTTTGATAGCTCTCCCGCTATGGGTAAGTGAGTTTACAGCTAGATCTTGCTGCACCATATCCTTCCCTCAACTCTTCTCTCACTTTGAATTAATCTTTATACCAACCACTGCATTTCACAACCAATTAGAAACTTGGACACATTGTGTGCCACTGGCCACTGCCAATTATTAATCGACGACTGTCGCGTACCACAACCAATTACCAACTGACGAATGATGACCAAAATGATAAAAAAGATTCTTCTTTTTATTCTTCTTAGCTAATCGTCTTCGCTTTTCCTCTTTAAGAACATCTTGGCTCCATAACTCTTCATCTTGTTGGACTTCATTCTCAAGAAGCTTTGAGAGACATGTCCCTTTTATCACCAGAGATGCGTGATCCAGGAGTTGAATAGCTGATCTCTCATCTTCACCTAAATATTCCAATCTCCACTCTCATGAAAATATGATTGCATTAGGTTCGATGTTGGTAAGATAAATTAAAGAGAAGGGTGAAATCTTGGAAGAGAAAACAAAAAATAGTTTGTGTTAGAGCGCCAATGGATGATCGTCGATCAGTCTAGAAGAAAGAATGGCATTGTGTGTGAAATTTAGTGTCACCGGTTTATGGTAATAATCAAAGAGTTTCACAATAACTCATTTAATTATTATGGTTCAACATTTTTGTTATTATGGTTTTTTTAACTGTTAATTTGTCTTATGTTGCTTCTATTTATGTTATGTACCTTTGTTCTATTTTTTTCCAAGGCATTCGCAACGAAAACAATCCAAATAAAGGGTCTGGTGCAGTTCGGACTTTATAGTCCAGAACATCTTCATGCATTCCGGATTATAAAATCCGGACACACTCAGTAACATCTTCGTCGGTGACGTTTCACCAAAGGTTAGGCCGATTAGTGGAGTTTGAATGCATTTTTTGACGGTTTTGAATGTGGAACACGTTTTATTTGACTGTAATTAAGACCTATGACTTATTTAAGGCTATAAAAAAGGCTTGGATCTTCAACATTTTCCTTCATTCTTCTTCGCCTCCTTTCTTACATTTTCTTCAATTCATTTTAGTTTTTTAGGTAGGTTTTAGGAGTGTTTGTGGTGTCATGGTCATTGTTGACCACTCATACCCTGCAATTGCATTGCAGCTTATGCGGGGGTCGTATAACGGTCAACAAAGACCCTTGACATCAAAGAAAGACACAAAATATTCATATCGTATATGTCCGGATTTTATTTTCCAGAAACACTAACAATATGGTTCGGAAAACGAAATCCGGACCAGGGGTATTTTTGGATTTTTTGCAGGGCGCGCGAGAAGGCAGCAGAGTGGGAAAAGTAAAACCCTAAAAGAAATGGCCCACTTTGTACCAAAAATATAAATGGTCCAGTTGTAAAAGAAAATATAGAATTGGGTCTCAATACACTAGAAGTGAGAAAATTGCTCTTCTACACTCCCCCGATTTCTCACAGCCTCTCGAAATTCGGTGTTCAAGAGTAACGAACAGATTGGTTTGGGAGATAACTCATGCACTATATTTAGGAGATAACTCATTAACTGCATTCGGGGCGTAGCTTCCAATATGCCTATGAATATCGTTGTGAAAAACAACCTTTAATTTGACAAACATAAGCAAAAATAATTATTATATATAGAAAATCATTCAACAACATTACACAAATACACTACTTGGATTCGTTCTAATTGTAGCTGTCAAATATGTCGATAGAGTTTGTTTAGACTCTTTAGTTGAAGCAACAATTATTCAATAAATGAGTTTAAACAAACTCCACTGAGACTTTCAACACCTACGGTATGAATAAACTCAAATTATGTTATCATTTTAAATTGTGTTGTAAATTTAAAGTATTGTTGTTTTTAATTATGTTCTATCAATATAAATATTGCTTATGTTTATTAGCCGAAAAGAGATTAATTAGATGAAACTATTAACACCCCCATGTTTTTGGGTGAAGGGGAATGTTATTTCTAAAAAATTTAAATAGATATATTATAACTAATTGAGGGTTTGGTAATGAGCTTAGCTCAGTTGGTATGGACAATGCATAATATATGTAAGGTCCGGGGTTCAAATCCCGGCCACCACCAAAGACAGGTAAATAAAATTTTCCCTCAAAACAAGAAAAAAGGTAAATAAAAGTTTATCAAATATTCCAACGGAGATTAAACACCATTATTCCTTAGACAACTCCTCAAAAAAAATATTCCTTAGACAGTTTAACTTTAGGAAAAGCTCAAAGGCATACATTTATTTTAATATTTATCCCATTTTATTTTATTGACTTTTATGGTTTAATCCTTCAACATTATAGGATCCAAAATTCAAAAGACTTGTCATGCGATCAACAGTGGATTGATTCAAGTGGTAAGAGACTTGGACTATTTAAGCATATGAAAACAAAATCTGATTGAGAGGGACAAACTCATCTTGTGTAACCTAGAGGTTCCTTGAGTAAGATTAATCATTACTAAGAAACGGTGGAAACTTTGTACAATATAATGGCGACAAAAGAAAAAACCCGCTACATGAGTCAAATAGAATATAATTGAGGTGAGCAATTTTTCTATGGTTACTTTAAGAATTTGAAATTAGAATTCACAGGGCATTTTCATGAAAGTCAAAAGTCCTTAATGGACGATAATCAAATAAGCAAACATAATTCTGATTAAGACATCATATAGAACAAAAAGTTTACATGAACCGATTAACACACACACGTTCGCAATCAATTATTATACCATATAAAATGTATATTTACTTCAATTTTTATAACCTAAAAAAAAATGATTCTGCACACGTTTGCAAGATATTGTTTATTTTAGTCAAGAGTATTCCTTTGAAAATTGGGTAGGAAATGTGAGATGAAGACATTGACTTCATTACAGCTTGATTTACAAGTTAAGCTTGAAATTGGTATAGTCCAATATTTCAACTACAAATTCCCAAATACTTCGAATTTTGAATGACAAAAATATACTTTGGTATACAATTTCTCCTGGTTTAATGGGTTTGAAACTAATTTGAATGTCCTCCTCTTGGCACCTCACTTAAGAGATGTGGGTGCCACGTCAGCGAATACTAAGTCAAAAGTGGCTTTGGGGGCCAAAATTGTCAAAGATTCAATACATAGGGGGCTGTTTTGTATTTTAATTAGTTAGGGGGCCAAAATCGCAAGTTTTCAAAAGATAGAGGCAAAAAGTGCAATTAAGCCTAAATAATATTGAGATGTAAACCTTTGATGTGTAATATTTTCTCACAAAACTTACTTTTATGTTAATATTGTTAGTATTATAGTACATGTGAATATCGTCACGACCTCCGTATCACTCCACTTCTTAACTCTCTCACCGGTCACCAAGTCAACCATATCATAAACTTGCATTTGGGAAGTCAAATGTATCAAGTTTGATGGACACAACTTTTCCCCTCTCTTGTGTGTGTCGCGTGCATTAGCAACTTGCAAATTTAGTAAACTATATACATATAAAGTTGGATGATTCGGAAATTGAAAAAAGCAAAGTTTATCATCCCAATATTAGAGTTAGAACCTAAACAAGTGTAAACTCCACTACATACACACTCTCCAATTTGCATTTGCCGCGTGAGATGAACAAATAACAATGTAAAATAAAATGTATAGCCTAAAATATGAGTAAAGAATTTGTTCCAAACTAAAGATGGGGCACATGTGATAAAAGGGACCCATATGTTGGCCAAAATGCAAAACAAAACATGTAGTTGAACAATTAAAATGTATAAAAGTAGAAACTTTGGTAATTGATGATAGGAATAGGACAAATTATGTGGATAAAAAGGACAGAACATTGCATCTAATCTTTCTCCCCAAAGCACTTACATGGGCGGTGCGATCACAAAAGAAACTACACAAAAGTCAAGCTCTCATTATATAAGCCTTTTACATTTTCATATTTATTAGTAGTACTGACTATTAATACTATCACACTAGTTAAGAAAATTATTGAGTATACTAATTTATACGTTGAAATTTGTGTCATTTATACGTGTAGTGGGTAGATTCACACACTTAAATATGATGAAATATAAAATTTAAGGTTCAAACGCCGACTCATACATAATATCTCTGATAACTACTAAGCTATTTTTACGAGACAAAAATATATAAATATTTATAATGTCTATATGGTAGATACACACATTTAAGTGTGGTGAAGTAAAGAATCTAGGGTTTAAAATTTAACCTCTACACATAATATTTCTGGTAACTACAAATTGAGCTACTTTTACGAGACAAAAATATATAAATATTTGAAATGTGATGTTTAATATGAAACATAAGAGTATATGTTATTGGACCAAGTTTAAGTCTAGTCTCACATAGCAGCTAACAAGAGCGTGTCTTATTGTGTGTGAATTGTGAAACATTGTATACTCAAATAGGTGTTCATGTTCATTTTTGGAATATGGGAATAGGGGACACATTTCAATCAAGAAGGCCTACGTTTTCTCTTTTAAGGTGTGCAACTTACAAGAGCTTTCATCCTACAAAAAGCATGCAAGGGACAACCTTTTGTTATTTGATAAAGATTTCTGCCAATGTCTACAACTCCTCTTATAGTGTTTGATAAGATTATAAAGTATAGTTAATTATTTAAGTTAGGAATAGGGAATTGAGCTTTCAAATTAGAAATTTTCGAAATTTTTATTTACAAAAATCTAATCATGCATATGTATTGCATGCTCATTCTAAGAGTTCAAGATCATTTTTGTGCTTTCCAGTATGGGGGACAAGTAGACATGCAATCGATCCCACGTTAATTCCTTGTGAAAAGACATGTAATTTGTTCTTTTGAGCTTCAAGATTAAATTTAAACCTATATAGTTTTTGGGTCATGTTAACGAGCAATCTAAAAACATTGTTTAAAGAACATGCAAAAGAAAATTGCATCTTATAAAATACAAGTCAAATATTTGTAAAAGTAAAAAAATACATCGTTTTCTATACAAAAATTACTTTTTTTATCCTTAAACAATGTTATAATGACATCTATTACCAATTTTCCATAGTTTATAAGCATGTATTATCTTTAATTTATTGAGGTGCACCTTTTAACTAAAGACAAATCGTGAAGGTATATACAAGACCGAACTCTGAAATTACCTCATAAAAGCATTGCAACACATTTGAGGTCGCAACATTAAAATTAGAAGAATTATTTGACAAATAGTCTTTAAAAAGTCCCTTCAAAAAAAAAATAACAAAAGAAACACAATATAGTACTACCATATAATTATAATTAACATGGTGCATGCTCATTCAAATTAGAAATTTTCGAAATTTTTACTTTAAAAAATCTGAAACATAAAATCTTGCATATGTATTGCGTGCTCATTCTAAGAGTTCAAGTTCATTTTTGTGCTTTACGGTATGGGGGACATGTAGACATGCAATTGAATTGATCCCACATTCCTTGTGAAAAGACATGTAATTTGTTTCGGTAAGTTTGAGAATTAAATCTATATAGTTTATGAGACATGTTAATGAGTGATCTAATCTAAAAACATAGTAATTTCTATACAATTTTTTTTTATCCTTAAACAATGTTCTAGTGACATTTGTTATCACTTTTCATAGTTTATTAACATGTATTATTTTTAATTTTGAAATTTCATTAAAACATGGCTTCCAAAAATTGCTTTTCGATTGAAACATAGAAATTATTGCATGCTTGTAAGTTTTAATCCAATTAATGATATTCAGCATTTTGGTCTATTCTAAGACAAGAATTAGGTTTCCTTCAAAAAATAAAAGACAAGAATTATGTTAAACATCAATTGGTGACACAACATCAATGTTCGATGTGGGGTTAAATCAAGTTGGAATACAAACAATCAATGATGGTGAAAATGTATATGTCACTTTCATCTTAATTATAGGTCGTTTTCTTGTCCAACTAGGACTCAGATACATCTACGGAGGCAAATATAAATTAGGTTATCTTCATTTGAGGTTGAAGCTTAAAATACAAGCACCATAGCATATAATATTTCTTTTTCTTTATTCGAAAATCTTCGACAAAATCCACTTGTGCACACAAGAATAAGCACAAAACTCCAAATTGGAGCAATCGACAAAAAAGGGTAAATTTTAGGTAAAGTTGTGGGCCATGATGTACCTCACTTTGAAGAGGACAAAGTATTACCAATGTTCTTTTATCTTCCTTTTTAGTTTAATTCATTGGCACATTTGATTCCACAAGCATTTTTAAGGAGTAAAACGAGCTCATAAATCACATCAAAATATGCTTTAGCAAGGGAACTTCATCATTTATAAGAATGCACGTATAAAACTTTAACACTTGGCTTCACATAATTAAAATAGGCCAATAACAACAAAAAAATCTCATGTGTTATTCATTCATATGGTTCATGAGTTTCTAGAGAAAAGAATTGGGTATTTTTTGTATACCGTTGATTTTTCAACATTTCATTCTAATTAAAAGAACATGATCTATCTAGAAATCTTATAAGAGCATGCGTATAAAGCAAGTGGACAAAAACAAATAAGAGAACAAAAAATCAGTCATGGGTAGCTCTTTTATTTGTCTTTATATATATTTTTTCATATGATATAGTTATTTTAATTTAAATGTGGGATTCGAATCATGAAATAATTTGAATTCAAGGCCAATTACCCAGAACAAAGTACATTATTTAATTTATTGAATTATGTCTTTTTAAAAAGTTGATCCATATTTCCTAAACCCTTAACTTATAGTCAAAATATTCCTATTATTCTAATGTGCATTAGGTCCTTCCTTGAATACAAAATTATAAATAATCTTCATGTTGCATTAAAAAATGAATATTGTAAAGATGCATGGTTGAGACTAATTACATTTACATATAACCCACTAAAATAATCTTATTGTTTGACATCATCAAAACCCAATTAACAAAATGGTTGAGATACTTCACTAATTACCTTTTTTATGTTAGTAATAAGTAGAAAATGGAATTATGAAAGATAGCCTCCAAGAATGTGCACTCTTCAATGATGTGAGGTAACTTTCCTTAGACTATATCATTATGATTATATATCTTTAATTGGAGGGATTAGGATATGAAATCATGATTATTTTAACACTTTAGAGATTCTAAGATGATAGTTTAGAGATAAGTTCAATGGATTATTATATGGGAGAATCACATCAAGCAAACTAAACTATATAAAAATAAATATATCAAAGTGCATGTTATTAGCTGAAGTGTAAGGCACTACTTGTTACATCATTGGTGCCTTGCCTTTATTGTAAGGTTAACTCACTCTTCTCGGCTATGACTCAACCGTGTGGGTCATTATCTCGTACTATATGATCATATATGAATCCATCTTTTCAACTCTACCCTTTCCTGATGGCTGATATATATAATTAAATTACTATATGGGGATTAGATAACTTAAGAACAAAAACATAAATTATCAATGGGTTTAAGACTATGAAAGCCTGATACTTCAAATATAGAGACCTACTAACTCGTATCAGATACATTAGTATTAGATATCTACGGATACGTATCTACGGAGTATTAAATTAATTATCTTAATTTAAAAATATTTTTTATTAGATACTTGTAGTATACTTGACAAATACACACAGATACTTATAAGATACTTTGGAGATACATATCTTGGAAAAAAAATGAAAGGTAGAATAGTGAGACTGTGTTGTGAGAATTCAATTGAGATGTATATGATTCAATCAATATAATTGTTTTCGATTAACCAACTAAAAATTATGTTTTTGTTGGATGATTGTAAGGAGAGAGATGTAATTCATTCGATCAACAATAAACAAACTTTGTATTGAGTTCTTTTATTGATGTATTTGTTGATGTCCTAATATATGAATTAAAGTAGAATATGATTTATACGGTTACATAGTAATGAAGGGTAATCAATGCTTTTTTTCAAGTATTTTATATGTATATAAGTTTTAGTATAAATTTTTGACGTATCTCAGTCGTATCGTATCCTAAATTTTAAAATTTTCGTATATCCATGTACTCGTATGGTATCGTACCCACACTCGTACGACGTATCCGGACTTCATAGGTTTAAGACAAATCGTTTATAGAATTCGAGTTTAATTTTTGGGTGAAATAATCATTATTGGTCATATTCTAACTATATTTTTGCTGAATACAAGATCATCTTCTCTTGAGAATAGAAGGGTTAAGTAAAATAATACATAATTATAAGATACAGATTGTATTACAAAACAAACCTTAGCTTGCTCCCTCAGTTAAAAATCTTTAGTAGCTTTAGACCTATGCATAATATTTTCAATTTTAGGGACTTCGTTAAAATATTTAGTTAAAAGACCTAATTATAAATTATTGAGGACTTCATTGTAAGATCTAATTAGATTATTTATTAAATGTTTTCACACATATTCATTAAAAAAGTTAACATGTACAGCTTGAACTTTGAAGAACTAAGAAACATCCATTACTGCAAGCTTTGAGCTTCATAATCTTCAAAACAAAAGTTCTCATAACACATGTCACCACAAATTTGCATTTTTTTTTTCTTCAAATAATCTAATGGCCGGAGCTCACAAGTTATATATATGAAGAAAGAAAAGTTCTGAATTCGAACCACAACTTCTACATATATTAACAATTGAGTTAAGTTCATAAGCATAATTTGCATTTTTTTTATAACTATGATATCGTAACAAACTTTGATCATGTCATTTCCCTTACGTCATTGGATATCGGTCCACTTAAATTAATCAGCTCCCATGATGGATTCACGTGCAAATTTAATCAATGTGGTATTATAATATTTCTGTACAATATACAATTATACATACATAACCAATTTAACACGTATATCATAATTTTATGGTTGGGTTGTTACTTTGAATAAGATTAATTGGTTGGCAATGTTTTTATTTTCGCTAGTCGAATAACATAAGTTACATAATACCCTGTTTTAGCCACGACTAATTTCTTGATGTAAACTAATGATGTATGCATTTCATGAGTGTGACATTACACGCTGATTGGAGGGTACGTAGTTAAGAGGTTTAAATATGATTAACGAACAAAGTGAAGATTAGTTTCTTAGTAATAGTTCAAAGAGTCGCTACGAACGGTGAATATACTTTAAGAAAGCCATTAAAGGCCATATACTTTGTTGGGTCTTGATGGGATGGAAGTATGGGAATCACCTTATCAGATTTTGAGCAATCACATTGATGGAATTAGACACTACGTCTTAACCTAAAAATATAAAATATTATACATATGGATCGTTTGACTTATATGATGTTCAACATATTTTTTTGTTCATTTAATACAAAGACTTACATTTGATGTACAAAATATCTTAATTATAATTGTTTACCAATCAAAATAAAGAAACAATAAATAATTTATGAGAAGTACGTAAATAACTAAGTGTATTGTTATATAAATAATCTTTTTTAGTCACATTTATAAGCAAAAAACAATATATCGGGTCTATATATAGGCTCGATAAGATTGTTTAAGGAAATGAAATGATGCAGTATATAGTCGCGCTTAATTTTGACTATTTAGACAGGATCAAACAATTCATACTTTGAAGTTGTATTTTGAATTTAGTTTGGTGAAATTAGAATATCAACCATTAAAAATCAAATTGAACTCAAGTGATTAATGAGCTCCATCAAAGATGAATTAGTTAGGAGAACCCGAATTTAAATTATGGCGAAACAATTTTTGGTCATACTTTACTTAACTTTCAGTCGAACTTTAAATTATTACGAGGTCTTTTTCCTAATAAACGAAGGTTTAACACGGAGAAAAAAAACGAAATATCAACCATCAGAGATTGGGTAAGTTTCAAAAAAAACAGTTACATTTCATTGGTATTATTTTAATTTCATTTAAATGACAAAATGAGTAATCATTGATGTTGGTAAATACCAAAAAAAAAAAAAAAAGTTTCAATGTATATGATTGTGCTTATGTATGTTGATGTCTTTAGCCACCAAATTGGCATAAGCTTGTTAAACCATCAATGTAATCCTTCTAGGAGTGGTGCTCAATTTACATTAAACATGAATGTATTTTTTTCAACTATCAAAAGTGACTTGAGGGTAAAAATAGACTAATAAAGACGGTAAGAAAAAGTCAATTGATAAGAAGAAAGGCATATAAAGGAAATTGAATTCAAACTTCTAATATGAAAATCAACATGCCACGTGTGATTATTTGTGATACACATTTATAAGAGTAGTAGATAACTAATGTATTGTTCTCCATATTTTTTGGGTGAATAATGATGTATGGATGGATGGATGTATTTGACCAAACATATAACTGATAGGGATACTTATGTCATTACAATAAAACTAATATTGTCCCTTAGCATAATATTAACTAACTCTAGTAACATTCTACAATGGTTGTTGTGTAGTTTCTATAACAATATAAGGGCTATTTCTCATTCATTATTCTATATGCTACTGTCAGATTATTTTTCATCATAATAGCTTTCTCTTCCTATACTCACCCCTATGCTCTCTTAGATGCTACTCCACTATTCTTTCCTTTCCTCAAAAACATGTAAGAAATTTGTTTCATGTCTCAAAAACTTAATATTCTCAAAATATAAAGCCATATATATTTTCCTTGTAAATTTTGTTTCATTTTTTGTTCTTCTATATGTTTAAAAATGTTTGTCCAAATGGTTTCATAGTCTGTGATCTTCTTTGAGTTCTAGTTTTTGCATTTCAGTTTGTGATGTAAATTTTGTTTTCTTTAATCTTTATGTATTCTTACTTAACTTAAATAATTCATTGAATAAGATGATGAGAGATTTGATTTTGATTTGTTTTATTTCTAGTATTGAGGTGATGTGCATTTTTGTGTGAACCTATCTTTTTATTAAAATTTTGTTGTGATAATATAAATATTTTGTTATTGTGTAAGAGGTGATTTGATTAACCATATTGTTGGCTAAGAATATCTATGTAACCTTATTATGTTGTTTCTGCTTCTCTGGTTTGTGAATCTGTTCTTTCTGACACTCAAAGCTTTCTTCTTCTCAGCTTGTTAGATTTGGAAATTGAAATGAGTTAATCAAGTGGAATTGAAAATTTTCTTATATTTTCTAATCTGTGTTTTATTTTATTTTTTTGAGCAATTAATCTGTGTTTTATAAACATTGTATTTTGTGGAATATTTTATTGAGGAATTTTCCATATTCAGATGTAAATTCTTCATTTGTTTGAAATAATTTTATATAAATGAAATCTAAACATCTTGTTCAATATATACAGGGTCATGTACATTTTTGTGTCTTAGCTTTTGAATTTTGTTTAATGGAGACTATTTATGTTTGGATTATTCCTTCTCCTCCATTTTTTGTTTAATTTTGAAAAATTCTAGATATTTTTCTTTATTTTTCCATTTTTTTGCTCAAGAAAAATCAGTGACAGATAGAAAGGGTCATTTGTGCAGCTTCTTGGAAATTTTCACTATTTGATTCCACTTATTTCTTTATTCTTTCTCCATTACAAAAAAGTAAACAGAGAATTTAATGTTTGACTTACCATGTGATTCCAATTTAGAAGGAAAAGTTGACTAATTGTCAACTGCACAGTGAATCTACAAGAGTTCTTAATTTCTTCAAGACCTGAAATTAAAATTTGTCCTTTTATTTATATGTATTTTATAATGTGTGAAGCATGAAAGTTGTCGTTAATTTTAGCGCTGATTTTGTGATTTTTCGATGCAGAGTGCAGATAATGTGAAATCTGTGCAAAAGAATGAACTTGTAGCAATTATAGTTGAGACGCCGGAAAGATACTGATTCTATAATGCAAGCATCAGAGCAACAAAGAAGTTCAAGTATGTACTATCAACCAATGCAGCAAATCGAAGCCTATTGCTTGCCGCAATATCGAAATCTAAATCATCAGCTATACAGCAATGATGGAGGCCAAGCAACTCAATTCTCGGCTCCAACTTCTTCTGACCTTTATTACTGCACGTTGGAGTCGTCCTCTGCAGCTGGAAGTTTCGCTGTTTACAACTCTCCTTCGACTGTTAGTTTCTCGCCTAACGATAGTCCAATGTCGCAGCAAGAATCTCAGTCTTATCCATCTGATAAGTATCATTCCCCTGACAATACCCATGGCTCACCAATGAGTGGATCGTGCATAACCGAAGATTTAAGTGGCTTCAAACACAAGCTGAGAGAATTGGAAAATGTAATGCTTGGTCCTGACTCTGATAATCTTGATAGTTACGACAGTGCTATCAGCAACGGAACCAATTTCGCTTCGCTTGAAATGGACAGTTGGAGACAAACAATGGTAGCAATTTCGAGCAAAAATCTAAAGCACATCCTTACTGCATGTGCCAAAGCAATTGCAGACAATGATTTGCTAATGGCGCAATGGTTGATGGACGAATTACGGCAGATGGTGTCAGTTTCTGGTGAACCGATTCAAAGATTGGGAGCATACATGTTGGAAGGACTCGTTGCACGGTTGTCAGCATCCGGGAGTTCAATCTACAAATCTTTAAGATGCAAAGAACCAGAGAGTGCCGAGCTTCTCTCTTACATGAATATACTTTACGAGGTTTGCCCTTACTTCAAATTTGGTTACATGTCTGCAAATGGAGCCATTGCCGAAGCCATGAAAAATGAAGCCAGAGTTCATATAATTGATTTCCAAATTGCTCAAGGAAGCCAATGGATTTCGTTGATTCAAGCTTTTGCAGCTAGGCCCGGGGGACCACCACACATCCGGATTACAGGTATTGATGATCCGACATCAGCTTATGCCCGCGGAGGTGGACTACATATAGTTGAAAAGAGGTTATCAAAGCTTGCTCATCATTTCAAGGTGCCATTTGAATTTCACGCTGCAGCTATCTCTGGTTGTGATGTTCAACTGCATAACCTTGCAGTTCGGCCGGGGGAAGCTCTGGCCGTAAATTTCGCATTCATGCTACATCACATGCCTGATGAGAGTGTCAGCACTCAGAATCATAGGGATAGGCTTTTAAGGTTGGTTAAGAGCCTATCCCCGAAAGTCGTGACACTTGTTGAGCAAGAATCTAACACAAACACTGCAGCATTCTTTCCACGTTTTCTCGAAACTATGGACTATTACACAGCAATGTTTGAGTCGATAGACGTGACTCTTCCGAGAGAGCATAAAGAGAGGATCAATGTTGAGCAGCATTGTTTGGCAAGAGATTTAGTTAACATCATAGCTTGTGAAGGGGTTGAGAGAGTGGAACGACACGAGCTGTTAGGGAAGTGGAGGTCAAGATTTGCAATGGCTGGTTTCACTCCTTACCCTCTGAGTTCTTTGGTGAATGGTACCATAAAGAAATTGCTTGAAAACTACAGTGATAGATATAGACTTCAAGAAAGAGATGGAGCTCTATATCTTGGTTGGATGAATAGAGATTTGGTTGCTTCTTGTGCTTGGAAATGAGAACTGAAAATTGTGTAACTCCTGAACGTTTGAGGAATTTGGATTTGCTGCAGTCAACAATTCTACGCATTCACATAGTCAGCTCGTTGGTGGCCGTTGGATCGAGATTGGATGATCCAAATTTCAAAATCAGTATTTCGTTTTTTTAATAAAAATATGCCTTGAAATTTGGACTGTCTGGTCACTATCCAAAAGTCACCAACGTGCTGACCGTGTGGTTTGTTAACTGCAGCAAATCCAAGTTTGAGTGGGAATGAAGCAGAACATGTCCTTGTTCTTGTTCTGTTCCATTACTATGTAGGAGTTTATGAGAAATGTGGCATTTGATCCAATCTAATTGTCCATTTTCTGTGTTTCAAAAAGTTTCTGTGGAAAATGTAGCTAGCAATAGCATTTTTCTTTATCAGTAATGTTAAATTTTCATATCATTATCTTTTTCTGAGAATAAGAGGAAAGTTGCATTTCACAGTTGTGCTATACTGTCATCAAGCATTTCATTCTCATACGCAAATAAACAGTTAGCAATATAAGATTTAAGTATGAATATCACACTCTAACAATGTTATGTCCATTGTAAATAAATATAGTAATGTAACCCCTTCAAAATACTATATTTTACATCCTTTTTTTTGGATAAAAATCATATTTTACTTTTACTACTATTATACATCATACATGATATATAATAAAATACGGATTACTCAACTATCTTAAAATGTTTTGGGACTGTGATATAAAATACGGATTATTTTCAGGAAGGTCTTCTCTAGTTTGTAAGTCTTTCTTTTTTCATTCAATTTTATAGAAAGAGGCAAAATTCCAAAACAGACAAAAATAAAGTCTCATTATATACACTCCCAGTCCCACGCTGTCTCTCTAAAGTACTGATTGCACCATTAATGTAAACCAATGTTTTCAGAACCAGGCCGGTTGGTTCAATGAACCAGAAACCAGTCAGTTAGCTAATTGGTTCAACCATGGTCGGTTTAAAGTTTGTCAGAACCAGATTGAACCGTGGTTCATTTATTTTAAAAAGAAGAAAAAGTAGTTTTTATATACTTTTCATTTATTTGTTATTCAGTTCAAGCGATTGAACCATGACTCAGATGTCTCACTCTGATCCGATTTTTAAAACATTGCTGTGAATTTAATGGGCCCCAGAATTTCTGTTAACCTCCAAAGTACACACCAATGCATTTTTCAATGTACTAGAAGTCTAGAACAGCGTATGCCAGTATCAGTTTAGCAGCAATATAAACCACCTAAACTCAAGGTTTATAACATACACAAAATAGCAGTGTCTTTTTCTTACATTAGTTTCTATATCATGTCTTTTTCAGTATCATGTTTCTATATTCTTCCAAGACTCAGAAATCAATTGGGCATAGAAAATAACCTCACAGAATGAAGCAAAACAAGAATCAGAGATAACTTAAAAGCATCACCAGCCACAAAACAAGAATCACAATATTTTAGATACATGTGTACGAAAATTTGCATCCAATATAGTAAATAATCGTGATTAACATATTTAGTCAACCTGGAACAGACAACTAAAAATGAGCTAGAAAAAGGGAAAAGAGAAGGTTAGAATAGGAATGAGAACAGCAATCTTGATACCATAATATATAAGTATAACCTACGTGACTTCCAACTATTTATAATCTTTGGTAACTAGCTGCATCGTTAGAAAACATTGCAATTCAGCTTTGGGCAGGTTCTGCAACAGATGTTGTACTAGGAGTATCATGTTCACTTAATCTGCATGGAACTTTCAAACTTGAATCACGTATCATAGCATCGCTGATAGAATCTTCTTTCGTACTAGGATCTTCATTTTGTTGCTCTTCCTCTTTTATTTCACTCTCAAGACCCTGGTTAGGAAGGATGGTCGCTCGAATTGGAGTCAATTTTGTAGGTGTATTTTCAGGGACACCCCTTCCAGTGGGAGGTACATGATCATGTTGACCCTCGTAGGTAGTTATGACAGTTGTTGTGTTTTGAGAGGACTTTTCAACGTGCTTTTTGACGGGGCATCCGGGACTCGAGCATCGGTAGTAATTTCTGGAAGATTGGAGAGAAAATGCAATAAATTAGTTTAAATCGTTTCATGAATTTGTGAGCACATAGAGAAAGAGAGATAAAATAATGCATCTTGAAAGGATCCAAGATGTACCAATTCATAATAAAAGCTAGTGTATACCTTGGATTTGTGTTGCCTTTAACCATTTTCTGACCGTATTTGCGCCAGCGATACCCATCATTTACAATTCCAGACTCACTTGTAGTTCGAACAATAACGCGAGATTCACCAGTTGACACATCAGCTCCAGTCGCATCGTTGTTACTATTGTCTTTCTTCCTGTTTGATATCATATTGTAAAGTAAATTAAATGTTAGATATCGCATATATCAACTACAGCAGTTCTAGAAAATGGTCAAATAACGTACAGCCGCTTTGACTCGTCAGTTCGTGAAATTTTTGAAGGTGGATGGAAACGCAAAGGTGTGATCTGTCGAGGCACAGATTCATACTCAACAGATGAATTTTCTGCATGCACCATACACTAAAATATATTAAGAGTTTTTTCATGCAAGGACGAAAACTAAAATACTAACAACGTTTACTTCTCACCTTGACCTTCCACGTCAGCAAAAGAGGATTGGTGTGGTCCCTTTTCAACCACAGGAAGAACATGATCGACGGGTGGTACGGTGTTCGATTCAGGTTTGGGATGATTATGCTGACCGATGTAACTGCAATCTTCGTAGTTTCCATCGTGTGATATCTGAAATTGTTTTCTTGCAGGGCAGTCTGAATAAGTACATTTGTAGTAACTCCTTTTAAATTCACTCCCCTTAACGTTTTTCTGGCCATACTTTCGCCATTTATAGCCATCTTTTGTGACCTTTTCACGTATTATGGAGGGTCTGTCTTGACCAGATTGCATCGGAGGCAATTCAGTCGAAGGAGTCTTGGGGCTCTGTGAATGTTGCTCGGGCGGTGAAGAGTGTGACGATACCAAGTCACAAGCCATAGCATCAGAATCGGACACTTCATTTTTAGCTACATCATCAATCCCTTGTGACAATGCAATCTCCCTCTGTGGACTCACTTGCTGCTGTACTTTATCAGAAGAAACGTTGTGATCGGCACTTTCTTGTGACAAAACCATGTTAACTGCTTACTTATATATCAAAAGGAAACAGGTCTACTTTCATTGACTGCTTCGATGAATACATAGAATCAAAGGACTTGAACAAACCTGACAACATTTAAAAAGCTTATTAGCAAAAACGCAATTGTGTGTGCCATTATCAGAAATCATCAATACAAATGATATTACATGAACAGTATGATTGAGAGAGAATTTCATTATACAAACTTCAGAAACTTGATCACTCATCAATAGCAGCAGGATTATTAAAAGTACTGAGACATGTATGAACTGAAAAAAGGGCAACCCGGTTCACTAAAGCTCCCGCATACGCAGGGTCCGGGAAGGGGTCCCACCATTTGGTGTATTGTACGCAGCCTTACCCTGTTTTTACACAAGAGGTTGTTTCCAGGACTTGAACCCGTGACCTTTTGGTCACATGACAACAACTTTACCAGTTGCGCCAAGGTTACCCCTCACATGTATGAACTGAAGAGTGATAAAAAATTCTTACACTAAATGGCAGCGTATCTTATGTATCAGTGTTACATTAGTCATGCTGACATGGGCATATGGGAACTTCTCAATTAGAATAAGATTATGATAATTCACTTACCAAACTAATATATTTCAACGTAAGCATATGTGTCGGCGACGTGTGTCCGACCTAATCTGAAGAGTGTCCATGCTTCATAGCTTACAAATAGTTCTTATAAGTTCATAGCTGTATATGAAAAAGATAAATAAGAGGGTTTCTGAAACAAAACAGAAAAGAAAAATTAAATGCAGAAGCTAATTTCAACTAAACCTGTTTATTAAAGATATTAATTGAACTTTAGTAACATAACATTGTTGGGATCACCAATTCTATATTAAGAGAACCACCATTTTAGTGAGTAAATAGACATTTTTATCTTTGAAATTGTAAGGACCGGTCGATTTGGTCCTTCAACTTTACAAAATAGCAAATTAGTCCCTGAAATTAAAAAATATCAATCAACTTATTCCCTCCATCAAAACATTTCTTTAGACATATATATTGACTTAGGACCCGTTTGGATTGGCTTATTTTTGAGCTTATACAAATAAATAAGCTTTTAAGTATTATTCATAAGCTTGTCAAGGTAGTTTATAAAAATAACAGCTTATGAAGATACAATTTTCGTTAGTGAAAAGTGAAAACTTATGGATTAACATAAAAACTTATTTATTTACATAAGCTATTTTTCATTAGCTCAAAAATAAGCCAATCCAAACAAGCCCTTAAACAGTCTTCAAAATTGTGGTAAAAATTTAGAACAGTGGACTAAAATTGATTGATATTTTTTAATTTAAGGAACTAAATTACAATTTTGCAATCTGTCAGAAAAAAATTGACTGATCGATACAATTTCTATGACTAAAATCAATATCTACTCCCATTTTAGTCTTGAAATTGTAGGAATCAAACAGTTTAATCATTAAATACACAAAATTCCAAAATGATAATTAAAATTGAAAATATTTGATCACATTAATCCTTATAGTTCAGTCAATTGTGTCCCAAAATCATAAAAAACATTCAATTTCATAGATCATTATAAAATTACAAAAATTATTAAATTTCACAGACCAAATTGCCTAATCCAAACAAATTCATAAACTAAATTAGGGATTCAAAAACTAAATTGACGAAATTAATCAAGTGGAAAGAAAAGGGTTTCAATTGTTGGGTATCACACAGTGAAAAATTCTGAATTTACAACATATAAAAAGCTGAAAATCAAAACCCACAATTCATACCTCAATTTCCAATAAAAAAAAAATGACAAACTTTACTATAATAAGAGTAAAATTGAAAGAAAAAAAAAAGAGAAATTGAGAAAAAGCATTACCACGAAGAAATTGAGGTTGAAATTGAAGAGGAACATAGTTGAGTAAACAATTGAACTGAAGTGAAGCTGTGTTTTGGGTTTTCTTTGGGTGTTTATGTTGTGTTTGGATGGAAGCAATAAGAAAGAGAAAAAGTGTTTTTTAATTAATTTGACCCAAAAGAAAGAATAATAACACACCAAATAAATAAAAATAAAGAGGAACAAAAGTCCACTCTTTCTCTCTCCAAACAGACATCAAGAATATGCTTCTTTTTTTTTTTTTTTGTTAAATTAAATTTGGGGTTGATAATTCGAAATCAAACAAAAATAAATTAAAAATTGTTGAATCGAAGTTTATTTTTTGACAAAAAATCGAAGTTCATTTGAATAATTCATATTTAATGAAATTTACTAACCATTTAATTTCAATTGATTGGTTATTTTTATATTATTTTATTGATTATGTCTTTTTTTATTGAAAGCTTCATTGATCATTTCATTGTGACAACTATTTCATTTCCTTTGATAATATCAAATGCTTGTTTTTATTATTAATTTTCTGACAAAGGTTATTTATTTTTTTGGAAAAGTAAAATGCAATATAATTTTTTTTTTTGTATTGAAAGGTTAATATTTTGAGAATTGGGAGTTTTTAAAATAATTATATGAAAAAAAATGTAATGCTGAGTATACTTCAATTCGGAGCTATTTTTTATTTTAATGGTACAATTCATACATTTGAATAATGAAATATTCCTTCCATCTTAAAATATAAGCAATAATTTATCAACAAAAGTTAATGTATTTAGTTCAAAATTTATATCAAACTAGTTAATGTATGTGTATGTGTGTGTGGTTGTATGGCCTCGGCGTTGGGGGTTCGAATCATGGACAACCAATTTATTCAATTTTAAACGGTGAATTTCTAGGCATTAAGCTACTAGAAGAAAAAAAAAAACCTCGTTTTAGAAGGAAAAGAAATTTTGTAAAAACAAGGAAAAAGGAAAAGAAATAAATAAACCCTCATTTATGTACTTCTTTTTCCTTTATTTATATATTATTTTTGTTTATGTTGTTTCTAGTGTTGTGGGTGTTTTTGTGTTGTTTCTCCATCTATGTTATTTTTAGTTGGTTTTGGGTGTTTTTGTGACCATGTTGTTTCTTTTTAGTGTGTCCTGGTTTGGAGTATGTCTTGTGTTTATGCTCTTTTTCGGTGACCTTTGATGTAGCTACTTCCTAGCTTTTTAAGACTGGTTTGTATTATATCAAGTGAGAGAAGTAGTGATCGTGAGAGATGAGATGAATAGATATAGGCATTTAGAGTAAAATAAATGGTACAAATTAAGTAATCGCTTAAAAGTGCCTTCTCTCTCTCTCTCTCATGTCACTTGATGACTACTTATTTTTTCAAAATTTTCAAATTTAGATTGAATTAAACGTAACTCAACAACTAAAATGACGTAGATTTTTTAATTAGTCAAAACTCTAGATATAATTATCGTTAAAGATCCCTTATTTTGAAACTAATTCTAATTTTTTAGTTTTGCTAGATTAATGTTTTTAGCTTTTTTTTTGAAGTCTGAGAAAAAAGTAAAGGGAAAAGAAGATACATAAAATGGGGGTTTGTTTACTTCTTTTTCTTCTATTTTTTGACAGAATTTCTTTTCCTTCTACAACAATGTTTTTTTTTATTAAGTAGTTTAGTGATTAGAAATTCACCTTTTTAAAGTGAATAAATGGAGTGTTCGGAATTTGAACCCTGACCTGCATATTATGATGCATTGTTTTTATTAATTGAGTTAAGCTCACGGAGACAAATGATGTTGCTCCAAAACTTGTCTACTTATGCTAATGTCGTTGTGTGGTCACCACATATACATGAACATGTCCTTGTCAATGATTTTATAAGAATGTATTGTGGAGTTTGAGGCAAAGTGAAGGTAAACTTTCATAATCATGATGATTGGGCGACATAGTATATTCTAGAAGTTTCTCCTATATTGGTGCATCCAAAGTCAAAATTTATATGGAATATTGACAATGGATATTCTTATATGGTGAGTAACCTAGTTCATAAGAAGGGTGAAGAAAGACCTAAGTCTCTCAATGACTTAAGATTGTGTATGGCTTCAATATTCAATCATCTCTAAAGTGTTTATATAATTCAATAACTCCGAGATAATATACACATGGGAAAAGACGAACTGCAAATGGAAAAGAAAGGCAAGGAGGACCTTCAAAAAGATTGGACAAACAAATTGATGTGGATAAGAAGATGAATGCCATGTCTTCTGAGAATGAAAGATTAAAAAATGGGTAAATACATGTATGATGAGACCAACAGGTTATAGGAAAAATGGTTGCACAATGAGAAGAGGTTGATGATGGATGTTGAGATAATTGCTAAGGACTTTGGCGTCAAGATTGTAGACCTAAAAGTGAAGGTTGGGGGATGTGAATTTTAGGCCAAGATTGAAACTCTGAAAAAGATTAATCGTGATATGAAGGTGAAAACAACAATGGAGTTTGGTATAGGTTTCCTTGAGGTTATTTTCCAATTTAAACTAGTTGCCCCTAACTTTGTTGTATCATTTTGAGTTTAAGGACGTTGTTGAGATGACGGATGGTTCTAAGATGAATACTAAAATTGAGGGTCAATGATGCCACCCGATATTTTTACTTGTATTTGCATTTGGGTGATACATTTGACCATCACCCAATACAATCGGTTCTTTGTAACATTTGCATGTTTCAAGTCAATTTCGGTATTTCTTATGTTTCATGTGTATTTCCTCTCTTATAATAATCTCAGATATTCTGATGTGGATCTCGACTTCATCTTTTACTCCTAGCCTCGTCCACACTCTAAATTATGTACATTGGGGAAGATCTAAGATTATTCTTTGTTTATGTTTGATGTTACATCTTCATCTGGATAATATAGGATTTGTATTTGAATATTGTAGTTGTTCATGTAATCATCCGATGAAATTCCTACATTTAATTTTATTTACACTAAAATAGATAAAAGGAATTCATGGGCATGATTGTGTTACCAATGTAATCGTATTTGTAAGTTTATGTCGAGTTCAAGTTCGAGCTTACATTGTATATTGAATTTAAATGAATTGGCCCACAGATGGATTGTCACATTAGTGTGTTGACGCAAGACATCAGGCTTATGGAGCGCAGTGCCAATGCAAGGAATCATGTTTATGTAATTGACGCGCACACATATTCCCTCACCAAGGTGTCGATTTAAGGCATCAATCATATGTAGTTAAACCATTGACAGGTTGCTACATCATGGTGCCGACATATGGCACTACGATTTACGCATTCATTTTAATTGATGGTATTGTTTGTGTGTCGACATGAGACATTGGATTATGTTTTTGTCTTAAGATAGAGAACATAATATACATGACAAATACTTTATTGATAAAATGGAAGAAAGGCGTGTCTCGTTAAAACCACCAAGGACCAAAACCCTTTTTGTGGAAAAATGCCCTAGTTGGAAAAAGAGTGCACCATCCCATTACAAAAAGAAAAAGTCATTTAAGTAAAATTTGAGGTGTATGGTGTAACACCCCGTTTCCCAAAAACCGTAATTTAATAGATAAATTAGAGTAACATCATAAAACGGAGTATTACGCTTCTATTCATTCAAGTAATAAATAGGAAAATTTCTATTTATTTAAATCAATCCTGTCAACAATATTCACTGAAATCGCAGCGGAAAAATATAACAA
>Ga0315914_1000735_pt1 | contig 44199 bp, 21 predicted proteins | sample MpolenodulesMG_FD_203920 | JGI IMG/M metagenome (GOLD analysis project Ga0315914, IMG submission 203920) | Medicago polymorpha root nodule microbial communities from Los Angeles, California, United States - elongated nodules | ecosystem: Host-associated > Plants > Roots > Nodule | place: USA... | reverse complement strand
CCTCCCCCACTTATTTAACGCTTATTTTCTACACCTCCGATTCTTAATTTATCATGTTTGGATTCCTCTCTTTGTTTTATCTAATTTCTCAAACTACTTTCCACTCAACAACTACTCATTATTTTTTTAAAAATAGCACCAATAATAATATTTATTAATTTCACCTACTAACATATTTTAATAAATTAAAATATAAAATGGGGTGTTACATGGCTAAATATGATTGAAGTGTATCAAAAGAGTGTGTTAGAGGGTGTGTGTGACCCTAGCATTTCTTAGTATTGGTTTTATAAAAGACTTTTACAAATTTAATACTTATGTAAATATATCATAAAATGACTAAAAATAAATTATTATTAACAGCTTATGATTGATTATAATATGAAAATTGGTATTGCAGAAGTGATTACAATTACTTATATAAATAATAAGATAATTTTTAAAAAAAATCGAGGTTTAAAGTGACAATTTCAGATATGATTTTTCGTTAAATAAAGAATAAAATCATTCTAAAAGGGGGAGCATCTTGCTCTTTGGCACAGGCCCTTTTATTGGACATACAGCAAACCAACTTGCAAATATACACGGGCCTAGGACATCAAATAGAGAATTTCTTCTTCCAGCATACGTCTTTCTCACGCGCCCTCCAAACTTCCACTTTTACTCCGTTTAGATTATATTATCCATACCAAAACGCTTCAAATTATATAATTTAAGATATGCCTATATATAAGCAACAATCATAACCATCCCCTCATTTCAACATTTATGAAATTTTAACCTAACCTCTCCTAAAACACCCCGAATCCAAACCACCACACATTGTGCTATTCTTAAAATGAAGTTGGTCTATTTCAGCACATTTCAACCATCTTCAACCACTAAAAATAATGTTAGTTCGCATTTCTTCAATCTTGTTCTTTAATCTGTGTTTTTTTTTTTTACTAGCCGTTGTTCTGTTTCAGATTATATAATTCAAAACAAATTGTTCACGAATTCAGATTGTATAATTCAAGAAAGAGTAATGGGAGCTAAATTTTGATTTGTCTATGACTTTAATTGATTTGTGAAAGTGATATTGATTGCTTTTAGATATGGATGGAAGTCTCGATCATGTTAGAGACAACATAACCACCATGACCGCATCAGATAGGCGAGAGTGGGCAGAGCAAGCAGTTGGGTAGGGGCGGGTGAGAAGGGGCCAGGGCAGGTGTGATGAAAGGCAACCTATATGAATTGTGTCTCTTTCTCAAACTCTCAGTATCAACATTGCCACTCTCTCGACCTCTTCCGCAGCGTCGTCGAAATTCGTTCAATTCAAATTACAAACAATATCTTCTTATTTGTTTTTCTTATCATAACATGCAATGATTATAAATGACTTGTGACAATTTGTGTATTGTATGTTAAATAGGTTGTATCTTTGAAAGAAGTTTTGTGTTAACATGTAATGGAGAAGATAAAGAAGATGGAAGTTGGAGTTGGAAAACAAAGGTAAACTTGAAAGTTGAGGCGACTGCTAACTAGTTAAAACCCTAGTTAGTGCCTTCAATATTTTGGGTTGGTGGAAGTTTGTCATAGCATTTCAGATCTATGGACCATTCTTGGATTGCATATTTTTGATTGTGTAATGTTTTTGTCATATTCATTATCCTTATGTGAAATGTAAGTATTTAACGTGTATGGTTTTGTTTTTGCTATCAAATTCAATTTCTGCATTTTTAAAACTTGTGTTTCTTATACTATTTTGTACACAAGTTCTATTATAGATAATTTATATATTTTAATAGTAGAATTAAAGTAGTCCACATGGAAGAATTATTGAATACTCCCTCCGTCTCACAATAATTGTCTTTTTACCATTTTTTCTTTTTCTCAAAATAATTGTCACTTTAGCAGCATTTATTATTTTTTTTCCTTTATTATACTCTTATTTATTGAATTTCATCCAACTTAACTACTTCACTAACTACAATTAATAAGGGTGTTTTAGTAAATGATACTAATTTTACCATCAAAATCAACGAAATTAATCATTTCCTTAATAATCATGCACAAACCTTAAACGACTAGAGAGAGAGGGAGTATTAAAAGTTGACCTTAATTAATTAAACAAGAAATACATTGCTTATATCAATTATTAAAATACTATTGCACTTATATTTCAATATATGAATGAATATTCTATAAAAAAAAACATGAATGATCATATTGTATTGAGTTGTAATTGAGAACAACCCATTCACAAACATCAGAACGAGAGAGAAGAACTTTCAACCTTAACTTCTTTCAAGGCTTCTCTTAGAATGCTCTTCAATGACTCCATATGATTCATCAATCATACAAGGTACTTATTTACATGTATTTCAAGATTATATGTTATAATTTGTATCTTTAAAATTTGGCATCTCTGTTAAAATGTTCCAATAATTATGTCATACCACATCACAATTTACACTTTGACGCAATGACTAAAAATCATTATTTTCCTAACTAGTGTGAAGGTTGGATTATGAAATATGTAATTTTTGTATTAGCAATGCTATATACTACAAAAGAAAGTATCATGAACACATCACATATAAAAACTAACCGATGAAAAATCAGAGTTTGTAGGAATTTGCCAACGTTGGTGGAAAAGATGGAAAACTTCAAAAAAATTTCAATGGAGAAGATCCAAATCCGTCAATAATACATGTCAGTTGTGTCGCAATGGGATTCGGGTGATGCTTATTGGCTACAAATAACTTTTTTTTTTGTATCTCCACTAATTTTCCTTGTGCAATATACTGAACTCAAAACCCAATAACTTTCATGAAAACAAAGTGACCAAACCACTACACCAACACCCAATTAATATCAATGTACCTATAAATAATTATATATAATGTATAGTTTTGGCTCCTTATAAAATCATGTCAAGATCTGCCACTCATAGTGTCAAGTAACCTGGTGGAGTGGGATGCAGCGATACGAACCACTTACTCTTCAAAGCAAATGTTGTTAAAGTGTTTGAAGTTGGAACATTTTGATTTTTGACAACACAATGTTAACAAACGAGTATTGCGATATTACAGAGTCTACGTAATTTTGTATGTATAGGTACATTATATGTATGTATACCCCACACAAAATATATATATAAAAAAAAAACAAAGCATAAAAAAAAAATCTAAATCTTAGAGACCTTATTTTTTTAAGAATGCACAAATATCTTCCAGCGACCAAAGAGCACTTTTTCAACAATAATATTTTGTAGCATCTGAACTTTTATGCACATTAAAAATGAAAACCCTATGATAGAAAAATCCCTAGTGCTGCTGGGTGTATCCATTTTAATTAGTTTTGACTGCCATTGAATTGGATTAGCAAAATAAAATAAAAATAAAAATTCAGCTTTTATGCATCATATGAAATTGTACATGTCAAGAATCATTTCACTTGTGAGTAATATAAGGGGGTGTTGTGATTTACGTGAGAAACTAAACTAGGGGCATTACATTGGGTGCACCTTGGAATGCAGTGGCACACAGTAAGCATAGAAACATGATTTTCGTGTATTGGATTTGGAAATCCTCAAAAGTTTGGGAGAATATTCTGTGGGAATATTAAGAGTTACCATTTGCTACTATAAAATTATTAAGAGTTGAAACCATCTAGTCTTTTTGGGAATAATTCGTTTTAGATTCCTATCAAATATATTACAATAATTCAGTTATCCACTTTATCTTTTCAGCTATAATCACTATTTTAATCACCAATTTATTTGTTTTTCAAAAACTATTTGTTGCTTCTAATGTGTAGATTAGTTTTATTTTAATGGAATTTAAATAAGTTTTTAATTGATAATTAAAATAAGGGAAATGTTAACTTGTGCCCTTGAGGCATAAAATGTAGAAAAAAAATCTTGGAATTTGTGCATTCAATGTCTTAAAAGTTACAAAAGTTATACTTTTAATATAAAATTTATTTTAAATTTCCTTTTTATACTTCTTAATTTGTGCTCCAAGGGCACAACTTGACATAACCCTTAAAATAATATTATAAAAATGATAATATAGTTTAGATGAAGGATAAAAATGGGAGTAAAAATCCATTCCAAAAGTGTGTTTCCCCTGCGGTGTTTGCCGTGAGATTTGGTTCGAATTTGAGCATAAAACGTAATTTGAACCATGAGATAAAAAACATGTGGTTCGTTTGAATTTTAAAAAGTCATCTAAACCAAACCAAACCAATGCGGCTTGGAATGGTTCGGTTGGCATGGTTTTTTTTCGAGACTATATTTTTTGTTTTTAACATTAAAATCAAGTTAAAAAAAAGAAGATAAAAACAACATATTTTTAGCAATGTTTTATATTTCATCCAACATTACAATTCCATTTTCACCCAACAACATAGACCAAATAATAAAAAATATGGACAAAAATTAATCCTATTCTATAAGAAATGTAAAAGGCTGAGATTTTATCATTCTTTAAAAGTTCAAGTAGAACTAAATACATTTTTAAAATAAAAAGCGAAGAAGAAACTTAACAAGAGAAATTTATAAAAGTTTCTATTTAGTTTCTATGAGTATTTGTCTATGTGACATAGATTTAATTAATGTTTTTATTTAAAAAGGGTAACAATAATATTAATTTTCTAAATGGTTAAATTATGTTTTTGATCTTTTGAGTTAGTTTTAAGGTTCGCTTTTGTCCTTTAAGATTTGCTAGTTTTATTTTGACCTTTTAAATTATAAACATTAGACAATGAACTTTAAGTTTTTTTTTTTATTATTTTGTTTTGGTCACTTAACTTATATCAAATATTTTGATCTTTATATTACAAACTTTGAACTTTGAACATTATAGTCATTTTTGTCAATGACCAAAATGTCTTAATGTTTGTAATTTAAGGGATCAAAATGTTCAACATTCATAATTCAATTGACCAGTATAAAATGAAGGAAAAATAAATAAAAGTTTTTTTTGACAGGAACAAAACGATATTCATTCATTCAAATTGATAGAGTACATCAGATACAAACATCGTTAAAAACATAAAGGATGCATTTGCGAAGAAACTCACAACACTCAAATTAATAGTATATAACGGTAAAATGCCTATAAAATCTAAGTCACTAAAATATTATGCTTCCGGATATGCAACATTGACACTCAAATCATTGATTGAATTTGTAATTGATTGATGTCGATCTTTTCAATAGAAACTAAACGAACACCGCGACAAGACACGAAATTAAACGCCGCACAAGACGAACAACACAACGGCGCACTTAGACGAAAAAATCACAAAAAACACAAAAGGAAGAACTTGATATATGTAAAAACTACTTATTTAGATTGAAAGAAAAGGGGGAAAAAGACGTAGATGGATGATTATAGGTCAAAAAATGACATAAAACCACAACTCCTTGATGAATGAAGGGAAAGAAAGTTTAGAGAGAAGTTATACTTTTTCACTAGAAAACTAGAGCCGACTATTGTTAATAAAGCATAAAAGACTAAAGTTTGTAACTTAAGAGAGAAAAATGAAATGAAACAAGTTTAAAATAACTTAAATTAAAAATTAAAAATGTATTTAACCTTCCAACAATAATAAAAAAAAGTATTTAACCTTCTTTAAAAATAACCCACCTTTTCAAACTATGTTGGCGGACAGTCTCCAAATAATGTCGTTGAAATTGCTTTAAATTTCTTTAATTTTTTTATTTAAAATAAAGAGTACCTTTTATTTTTGGTGGATTTTAGGGTGAGGGTTTAATTAAGTTCCTCACCGGTGAAGCACCAAAAACTCATCATTAGATTGAATCAATAGTCTAAATTATTTTAAAATAAAAATAAGAACATCTATTCCTTTCCACACCCAATTCTATCCTTATCTCTTTTCCATTTGCATCATTTTTAGTTCACTACAAATATGCATATGCTTGCTAAAAGTAAAATGGAACCGGTGATGTTAATCAATCTCAATAAAAATTGGCCACGCCATGGTGCAATTGAATGAAGATTATGGATGCTTTTTTGCTTTTATTATATTTTTTATTTTGACTGGATTTAATAGTCAAGGTAGAATAATGGTTTAAATTTGACCAACTGCTTCTATTTAATTTCCATTACCACTGTGATCAGAGAAAATGCAATTAATTTGAATGAATGTTGATGATTATACGTACGACTGGGCTTTAGATTAGTATTTTTTAATAACCGCCTTAGATTTGGAATGGTTTGGTTTCATCACCCTCAATTTGATTATAAGCATGTGTTATTGTTTGTTAATGGATACTTATTTTATTAATTTGATAAAAAAATAATGGTTCTCACTTGATCTTACCCGGAAAACAAAACTACACACTAGATCTACAACTTCTCAAACTGGAGAAGAAGTCTGTGAAAAGAAAAAAAGAAGTTGGAGAGGTAGAGATAAGGACATAATCGTGTGCGAAAAGAAATACATGTTCTTATTTTTAATTTTAAATAATCTGATCCATTGATTCAATCTAATGATGAGTTTTTCGTGCTCCATCGACGAGGGACTTAATTAAACTCTCACCCTAGAATCCACCTTTTGATAGAGATTGGAAATAATCTAAAAAGATATTTGAAATCAACTCATTAAATATAATTGGAGTTATCCCCAACATGACTTAGACACTTGTAACCAGACACTGTCACTGATGGTCCATGCTCCATCTATAAAGGGCAAAAGGGGAGATGGAGTCTCAATCTCAAGCATTTGAAATTTATATCACTTATGGACCCGTTCACAATGATCGTGATACTATAGTGCTTTGAGATTTATCAAGGGCAAAAGGGGAAGATGGAAGAGTTTCAAGCACTCCATGATTGTTTATTATCTTTTACTCCCATTGTCAAAACTAAAAACTAATGTTACAATGCCAAAAAACTGCAAACACCTAACACTATAATTTTTTTTTGATCAAACACCTAACACTATAATATGTACAAAAACAGTCTAAAAATTGATGTATGAAAAAGAGAGAGAAACGGGAGAGGACTCTAATTGAATATTTGATCTTTAATTGAATATTTGATCATAGATTCATGAAGTTGGAATTAGAATAGAACTGCTTCCTTTTCACTGTCCCATAAATTTTTGTATAGGTGCAATATACGTATACACTATACAAATTATATAAAAAGCAGAGCATATGAAATAATTTTTTTCCAAATATCTTAGGATTTGTTTGGATTGTTGAAGATGGATGGAATGGAGACCTTGGAAACATATCTCTAAGAGAGATTTTTTATCAAGAAAAATATCGTAGCGACCCTGATATTTTTGTTTTTTTTGTTGAGAAATATCTTCAAGAGATCAAAGAGAACTTTTTCAACAATAATATTTTGTAACCTCTGAACTTGTATGCACATCAAAAATAAAAATAAAAACATCTGATTGAGAAACTCTTGCGGAGTGTGTCATTGAGTTTGACCATCACATTGAATTAAAAACAACCACATAAATAAGTTGGATATCACATTTTTACGCAAAAAGTTAAAATATTGAATTTATGAATTAAAAAAGCACAAACAATTAGCAAGAGAAGTAAATTTCCATTACTATGAAAAGTAACATACATAGATCGATCGAGTATATATACAATACAAACCATGCATCTTAATTAATCTTGCAAAAAAAAACACAAGAAGCTAGAATATATACACATGTTACTGGACTATTAATAAATAGTATCACCAAGGAACAAATCGATCCATAAGCAAACACACGGTTGCCTCTGACATAGTTGAAGAGTCAGAGGCAACAGAGGTGTCTCTTGGTGGAACACCAACGTTCTTCTTGTTGTTTTGATCTGCTCCTTGTTTGGCTTTTGAAAACAAAGGCTTGTTAATGTTAGGAAGAACTTTTTCTCTGAGCTTTGTTAGCTCCCCAACCCATACCTCTACAATGGCAGCCATTAATTTTCTTTCTGTTTGTTTTGGATTTGTGTTTTGATTTCAATATCAATATATTTTAGGAAGTTATGAGAATAGGGTTATATATAAGGTTTTGTTGAGGTGTTTGTAATGAGAAACTAAACTAGGGGCAATGTATTGGGACCTTTGGCGCACTTTGGATGCGGTGGCACACAGTAAAACAAGGAACGTGACTTACTGTAGGTTGGTTTGGATATACTAAAAAGTTTAGAATATTCTGGGACCATTTCTTTTGTTGTTTTTGCCCTTTTTCTCTTGGTGATGTAAATGGTTTTGTCTGATAGTAATTATTGTAGGACATAATTTGGTGATAAGGATAAGATGGAATTGTGATGGAATACACTAGAGTTGAATAATATGATGAACTATTTCTATCGAAAAAAAAAAAACTTTTTTTTTTATATTTTTTGAACGACTATCTCTCTTATTTTTATTGTGTTTTTTCTTCTTTATATTGTTTTTGTCGAATATAAATGGATAATAAATGTTGTTTTTAAAGTTGTAAAAAAATAGTTATACAAATATTGTATCCTTTCATTAATATGATAGAATATAAACAACGCAATCACTTAATAGTTTATATGTTTGATGCTTACATAATAAGTGTTCTGGATTGAGCTAATGTTCAATATTAGATAACAATAAATCAGCTGCTGATTTTATTGAAAGGTTCAGAAAAATGGTTGAAAAATGTTTGGTTAAATTTTGTGAGGTTAAATATGCATCAACAGGGCCGTTCCGGTATAATCGGAGGTCATGTTCAAATATTAAAAATGGCCCCAATAAAAAAACAAGTCAAAAATAACCATTCTTATAAATTAAGTAAAAGTAAGGTTGTGTGGGAGGAACTAACTAACTTGTATTGAACTTCACTAACCACTAATTGTTTTAATATTAAAAATTGGGTTCATAATAAAAAGAAACGCCAAAAACTTAAAAATAATCATCATTTTGTTAAGTGCAAAATGGATCTTAAGTATATTGGTTGTTGTTGCTTAAAATAAAGTGACTTTAATATATAAATATTATATATTGACAAACTAGTACTCATATTAGAAGGAAAAAAAATAGCAAACTAGTACTAGCTTGTGTAATTAAACTCAAAACAATAGAAAAAAAATACTAATTATTTAACTGATTTAATTTGTGTTAATGGAAACAGATGACGAAAAATTCAAGGTTTATAGTAGTTTTCTACATTCATAGATAACGCTGAAATGCACATTAAATTGTAAATTTGATTAAAAAAAAATTGTAATGGCCTAATAGTTGTGTATATAATTGAGACTTTAATATTTGATTCAAATTCACACAAATACTCGAGATTTAACCTCAAGATCAAAGACTCAAGTGCGTTATATTTTACCACCAATCCATTACAAGGTGTGTCTATTAATTTTTTATATTTTATTACATACACCTAACACTTTTTGGTGCTATATTTTTTTTATAAAAAAATATAATAATAATAAGTTTGAGGCTCATGAAATTATGAGGCTCGACGTCGTAGCTCATTTTGCACTTGCTAAGGGTCGGGCATGTGCATCAATGGTAATCATTGACATACACCTCAACTAAAAGATAAGTTTGTTGGACAAGACTATCATGGGTCTGAATGAACGGCCCTCTCGAAGAGCATACATAGAATAGTTTATATAATATGCAAAAGAGGTAAACTAGCCTAGGAAGAGGTTCACACCTTGTTTCCATCATAGACATGGAAGAATTCAATGATGATATGCCCGTCGGCCAAACGACATACAATTTAACGACTTAGATCCTGAAAAGGGAAAGTTATATGTTTTCGGCCTTGAGATCAACCAGTGGAAAGGACGCCACTGCATTAGAATACTGAACTAAGTATGTCTTTGACATAACCAAATATTTGATTATATTCTGAAAGATAAGCAGATTTGGCTACTTGATAATTGAGAAAACCAAAGGCAAAATATATAACAAATGACAAAATTCCTACAACTACGCAACAACTAACTATATTATCATTTGAATATATCGCTCCTTTCTCAAACATGGAGATGACCATGGTTTCTTTCTATGAACCCACAAGGTTTAGAACAAATGGAAAGTGATGAAGAAAGTTCGGCAACCTAAGCCTAGATCAATCGAGTCCTTCCAAGGATCGTCGAGCATACATGTAAAACATCGATATTTGACAGGCTAGTCAGGTCAAACATCCCAATCTTCAGTGGCTTCAAAGCTGGGAAAATCCGTAAGGTGGGACGAATCACCCAACAAAGAAGTTGTGGCCTCTGATGAGCCGATGACAATTGGCCCAATAATAGTAGAATTCCTACGAAAAACTACTAATATATTAGGGCTAGATGTTCATGAACCAAAACCATTAGGCTAAGATGTCCTTCATTTGCCAACTTCTTCATAGATAGCCGTGAACGAAATAGATAACCTTGGCTAATGATTAAATCATATTCTCTAGATTCTTGGCACATGTAAATAATGAAACGACAATATTATAAAGTAATATATAAGGTTGACTTTTTATTTAAAAAAAGAGCACAAATATATTAACAACCCAACCCAAACTACTTCAACACAAGGTGTATAGAAGAACGTCCGTCAGAGATTCAGAGTACAAGGAATTGTAAAGGCTATATAAAGATGAATCTATATGGGTTTTTTCTAGTTGCCACCATTCTTATATGAGTGGGTAAAGAATTAAGGAACGATGTTGAATCTTCAACGCATAATACTAACGATTACTAACAATATTAGTATCGATAAATTTTAAAAGAAAAGGTAACTAAAGATTCAGATCAATTAAATGAGTCTCTCATTGATATTCTCATTGCTATCCATAAATGGTTTTTCTGGAGTTGTGACATGACCAAGAGAGACATCAACACATACTTGGATTTTATTTTATTTTTTGATGGCAACAGATATTGGATTTTAATCTGGACCAATGTTTTTCTCCACAAGTTATTCCCCTTTCGAGTTTTCTAACATTTTTTCACTCATTTTTTTAATGAATATGAGGGAGCTATCAATTTATTTATTTTTGAACAAGGGAGCTATCAATATTTTTTTTTTACCATAAAATTCAGTTCACACTTTACCATATTATAAAGGATTAATACAAAAGTGAGGAAAATTCCAAACCGTTAATAAACTATAATACAGTCGATGTAATCAACAAATATAGAACTCAAAATGATTCATATATACAAGTTACAAACTAATTAACTAAATATTTTATTTTGAGTAAGGGGTATTCCCCCTGTGCACACTAAAAAAAGGATTTTGTTGAGCAATCTCAAGGAACTATATACACACACACACAACTTATCCGGGTTAAGAAAGACATGATGATATATTTGGATTTGTATGGTAGGGTGAAATAAATTATGTAGAATGGAATAAAATGGAATCGTAATCAAACTAGTTAATTTATTCCATTCCTTTTCACTACATTTCACCTTGCCTTGTATCACCAATCCAAACATACCTCAAGGGTTAAAACATTCAACAAGCATGGAAAGTGAAGCCTCCGAAAATAGCAACCTAGGCTTGAAAATTTGCACGGTTGAAGTCTTGTGCTTTTCTTGGCTAGCTTCATGTTGTTGAGTGGAGTTGCTCGAGACAGCAGAGTGAATATTCTGAATTTGACACTTTTCCTTTTCTTTTTCTCTCAGTTTGGACATCTCGTTTGTCCATATATCCACAAGTCCAGACATCACTACGAAAAGACCAAAAACACTAAAAAGATCGGTAAGCAAAAATATTGGTAAGCTCAAAAATTAGGAAGGAAAAACTCTAGTCTAATACTAGTACTAGTAGAGTGGATGTTTGATTTGGATTGGATTTTGTTTGGAGTTGAGTGAGATATATGTATATATAAGGATAAGGAAGTCAGTTGGTTAAGAAATAAAATATTTACTTCATGCTTGAGCTGAAATACTGGAAAGTAATTTTTTATATAAACAACTATTGAAGCTTTTGTGTGCTAAGGTAAGACTTGTGTATGCAAAACCGCTAGCGATACCGTGGTATTAGGTTATTATAATTATCGACCAACCATGCTATAAAGTTAGCATGTATTCGGTCCGTCCCAGATTAACTGAGTTATTTGTTCATTTCAAACATAAATATATAAATGAAGGAGAGAGAAAAATGATTTTAAATGTTTTGTTAATTATTGATGCGTTCTCCACTATCATAATTTCAAAATTGAATATATTGAATTGAGAGTGATAAAAGTAGTATTAATTAGAGTTATAAAAGAAAAAAAATAATTAATATTTTATTAAAATAACTCAGTTATTTTGAGACACTTTCAATACGCAAAACCACTAGCAAAGTATTATTGCCAGCATTCCTCTGTAAATAAACAACTTGCGCCACCCACATAAAAGTTGAGTTGTATTATTGCACCGTTGAATTAGCCACTGTTTTAACCTTTGCAAAGTATCTGTTGGCTCAACCAGATTCAGTTACAACGTACGCGGTTTGAATTAACGGCAGCCGAGAGAAGATCCTCGTACTATGTCTCATATATTGCCACGTGCTCCCTCCATCCCTCCCTAGTGGCACATCTGCTGCAGGATGAACAACCTATCCTTATCTTTAGGATATGTTATTCCTTATTTAAAAACATGAAAATTTCATGCACCTGAAGAAATTTAATCCTGAAGATCAGAAACTACAGAAAGTTTTATGTAAACCAAAATTTTAAGGATACATGATTTATAGATAGAAGTTTTTCATTTGATACAACTTACTCACTTGTTAAAGCATGTTTCGAAAATTATTTTAAAAGATTATTTAAATTAAAATAGTAAATGGAGAAATTTTTAAAACTATGATCATCTTTTAACACTGAAGTGATGATAGCATAGCATAGGGGTTATAATCCATATGATTCTCATTGAGGAGAGCATACTAAATTCTTTGTAATATTATGATATGAACCTAAGATCTTGGGTTCTCAATTGCCAAGAGATGCAACATTAGAATTTTTTTATTTCTTATAGGTGTGAGCAAATATCATACAAGTTTCTTCCTTCTATAGAGGAAGAGTTGCCCAAGAGCACTAAAATGGTAAAAGTACATGAAATTTACAATAATGTCAAACAGTTCAAATATCAATCACCAACCAAATCATGGGCAGGATTGAATACATCCCATTGCATAATAAAGGAAAGTGCGGTTGATTATTTGATATCCTATATATATGAATATTACATGGATATGTGCAACTGATGCTGGACTTCAATTTTGCAAACATGTAATGCTCCAGCCAAAAACAATAACTGGATAATCCACAGCCCGATTGTTACCATACAGCATCTTTTCTTTTAGCCTTCAAGATCGGAGGGGATCCAAATAATTCTCTTCGATCAATATGGCAATGCAAGTAACAGGTGTTCAAAGCTGCAGTGCACTTTTTACATCAAAAGAAGGCACCGAATTTTTAAAATATTCCACGAGACCAGCTGTGAGCCTTGAACTTCTCTGCAGCATATCATGGGATAGAAGGATGGCGGAATCTAAACAGAACTCAGTTCAGTTTCGGCCATGCATAGATTACTAACTGGGATCATTGGTAGACTTCACAATATGGCCGCCAGACTAAAGGGACCTCCAAAAACATTGGAGTGGGGGCTTCCTTGTCACAAGGAAATAATCACACCAAAGGTCCTACTCCTCACCTTGATCAACTGAACATGCCTGAGGCCAGTTCTAACATGATATTGGGAATGGGACTTCTATTTAAGATGTTCAACTATGAGAAACCTCCTGAAACCTCAAATCCATGGTGTCCAACCTTCGTACATGTTACAAAGATTATCTGCACTAGTAGCTTGCTTTAGTAGATAATCTACTTGCTCTGCGATGCTAATTTCTCTGAAATTCAAAGAAGGTTCGGCATCAGTGAAAAAATTCAGCAGAAGATTGAGTACGAAAAAGAGCTATATACTCATACCTGCGTTCAGAAATATCCCGACCATCAATTTTCATCTCAACCCGCCTCAATACTGACAAGGCATAAGCATTTTTGCCTACAGATAAGTGCAAACAGAAAAGGTTTTATGAAGTCGCAAATATTTTATGAAGTCAAAGGACATAAATTAAATACTACGAGGGTGAATGTAAAAGATTTTTAGCTGTTCCTGTCTCGCACATTGTTCCAGCCACGATTGAAACTCGGATTCTCCCAAACAATTCATCCTTAACTGGAGCTCATTAACCACTTGAGCCCAATCAATTGGTTACTGATGTGAGTTTAAATCAAATGAAAAGAGACAAGAAATAAGTAGTTGAAAAAAGACTTTATACATACCCCTTCCTACTCGAGTACTGGTATTGAAGTCAACATCGGGAGTTTTTCGGTGATCTGTTCCATTCTTAGCTTTATTTGTAGAAAGAAAATCATCTTCACCATCAAATTTGTCTAAGTTCTCATTTGATGGGTTCTGGGAGGCAGCAGAGCTGGCAACAGATTTCTCGCAGGGAAAAGGCGTAGCATTGGGATGTTCGGTTGCCTCATTAGTTAACTTTAGAGATTCAGCACTGTCGAGATCAGCTTCCATAGGAAACGATTCTGACACCTCAAAAGGTGAGATTTCTTCTACATCAGTTTGAGACAAAGAACAGGTATGTAAATGACTGATAGGGTTTCTGCTACTAGACACCTGTGAAAGCATATCTGTATTTTCTGCCGAATCATTCAAGCTATCAGGAAGACTAACTTCAGCAGATGTACTGTCAGATTCTGAGCTGCTACAGAAGCTGCTATCTGGTGGTGATATCCATCCTTTTTCTTCCAAAGAAAGTCGAGAAAAGCCAATAATATCTTCTGTCTTATCATCATCAGACCTAGAGAGACTCTCCCCTTCTTTACTATCAAACTCAACAGCATCACCACCACCAGCATCTGATGTAGACAAAACAATATCCTGTGATTTTACTTCCTGACTTTCTCCTATTCCTTCAAGAGCCTGAAAACAAATAGCACAGATTTATATTTTGTTCTTTCAAAATATGAGCCAAAAAAAATAAAAATACCTACACAACTTTTTTGCATGGATTTCATAGAAATGTGTATACACGCACACGTGCGCGCGCGCACACACACAACACATGTATAAAAGAGAAACAAGTAACCAAAAATATCGTGAAACTTTCAAATTACTTTGTGCAGATTCCCAGCATGGAGATTAGCTGTTCTTGCTAGCCTAGTTAACAGTGAATAAAGCCCCTTCACAGCTGATGTCAGAGATGGCACGAATGGCTTAAAGGTCTGACAAGACTCCCTGATCCTTAAACTGTATGATTGATATATAGCTTGTCCATGGATGTGTGATATTTCCTTCTTGGTCTCACTTTCCCTAGCTATAGCATCAGCCATAGCAGCTGCATCCTTAGACAACACCGATTCAAGTGGCAGAAGGATTGCATTCACCTATCCAAAACATAAAACCACCAAAATACAATTTTACTTTAGGGTAAAGCTTGATGTCAGGAAATATAGAATGGAAAGTTACAGCCGAAACCTGACAGTCATATTATAAATCTACAAAGGGACAAGAAAAACCTCTGAAAGATTTTCCATGAGAGAAAGGTGGATTGAAGCTGCCTCCTTCCCCAGATTGTAAACATCGTGTACATCTTCAGTTATTGCTAGAACCTACAACAACAAAGCAACTTTAGGTAACAAACAATCAATGCAATGAAGACCTAAGGAGATTAAAGGAACACATAGCACCTAATTTATACACTTTTTACGGATTGTTGCAAGCTGCAGACAGTAATAATCCTTTCAAGAATTGGACATCAATCATACTGTTTAAGCTACAGTGACAGGAGATTGGGTAATCATGGTAAATTTTCTTATTTGTATACCTAATCCGTTTAATGAATTGGGATTATTTGGTGGACGAGGGTTCATAATTTACTATTACAGTTACATGGTTAACAGGTAAGTGTCACACAACTAGAAGATTTTGAAACAAGTTCATCAAATTACATTAATATTAAAAATTCAAATGCTATATTAGATTGATTGATCAACTTGGTCTTGTTAAGATTAAAATTTAGAACCATATAATGATATAAACAATAAATGTATTAGACATCAATAGATATCAAATTCTATAAACCAAGAAGAAAATTAGTTCAGAATTACAATCCTTAGTAATACAAGGTAACATCAAATACTGTAGAGACTGCACCTCTTCAAGCATAGAACCACATTCAGAAGTTAAAGCAGTATGCATCCTTGAAACCTGAGCAAAAGCAGACAATGCAACACTAGCCTCATACGCACAATCCCTCATTGAAAGAACCGTGCTTTGTAACTCGCCTATATAAAGGTAAAGAACATATTAAATTAAATATGCAGGAACAATTCTGCTACATCCAAAAATCAAATAAAACATGTATATGCAAGTTTGAACATCAATGTCCAATTGACCAGCAACCAGGATCAGTGAGATTTACCGGAAGCTGACTTCGCTTTCAGAGAGGCAATGCTGAGTTCATTGGTAGCAGTATATAATCCATTGGAGGCAGCTTCAACAGTGCATTGTGCAAGCTTCCACTCTTGTTCAGTACCTATTACAAGAACAGGAAAGCAAAGTTCAATTTCATGCATAGGGTTAATTGGAGTAAAGTGATGTCAACTATGGAGGAATATTGCAAACTCACGTGTATAAGAATGGAAAGTAACATCCAATCTTGTTAGTGAGTTCAAGTACAATTGCTGCCATGTATTTCTATCAACACCACTCCTAAAGGGATATGATTGCCCTGGTATAAGCAAATACCCATCTCTTGATGCTTCAAACTCTAATACTGACATGCATAACTTCACAATGTCTGATGCTTTTTCTCTAGATTCCCATAAAATCTCCCTCCGTTTCTTAATATGTTCATGGAACTCGGGAGGAATTCCTGAATTTTTAGTTGAGGAATTTCCAGAACTACTTGAATTTGGACCCCCACAAGCCCAACCCATTGCTCTCTCAAGCTGTCCTTCGGCTATAAGAGAAGGTTGTTCGCAAGACTGAAGGCCATCTGTTGACGACGTGATTTTTGAAATGGCAGATTGTATATTTTCCAATAACTTAGATCTGCTGAGATTTAAAATTATTGGATACAAGCTGTCACTAGTATCAAGATACTTCTCATATGTGATTCTTCTGTTATATGATGGGTTCAAACTATCATCATGCATCCATTCCATCTGAACTACCTCAAGGGTAGTTTTCCGAAGAGCTTCTTTCAACTCACTCACTTGTCTTTTCATGAGAGAAGCTGCTGACTTTGCTGCTCTAGCCGTTTCATGTGCATTACAATATTCCTCAAGCATATGTAAAACCTTCTTCGCAGCCCCGTCTTTTTTCACCTGATCTAAAGCGAGTTCCTTTGATGAATCTGTTAATTGTTTCAAGTGCTCCATTTCTCTATCCAAACAGGCCAACAAACTAGGGGCGACTCTTTCTTTCAAATACTGACTAATGTGTTTCTGAAGTTGAATTTCAAGCTTTTTCCTCATAAAATTGAGCGACTGGTCAAAGCCTAAATTTTGCTCAACCGACGAAGCTACATCATGAATGCATGCATCAACAAAGGAATCTATAACACCTACTTTCCAAATAAAGAATGAATGGTCATCTAATAAACCTCCAGCTTTCCAGACATACTCAGAAATGGAATTCCCAGAATTCATAAAATCTGCAAGAGTATGAAATTTACTTGAGGGAGTCACAACAGAACCATCAGCTGGAGACAACATAATATCACAGGATTCTAGTTCTAAGAAAGGTTTAACAAGTGCAGCCAATAGTGCTTTACTTCTCAAAATATGTAGCTCGCTTTTTTCTTCCACGCCAACTAGAGATTGAAATTGACATTTCACCGAAACTAGTGAATTTTTAATATCAGCTTCTCTCTTAAGAAGTGAAGAGGTCCTTACATCCCTCTGACTCCAAGTTTGATGAAGTTCGTCTAGTTGTGCTCTACAAGCTTCCTCTTGGGATGCAAGTTCCTCTGCCTCTTCCCATGAAAGATGATCCCTGCCCTTAACTGCAGCTTCTTCAAGAGCCAACTGCTGCTCAGTAATAAGACCAACCTTGACAAAATAATTCTGCTCAAGTTCAAACAGTGATGCTCTCTCCATTTCGACCTCCACAACCTGTTCCAATGCAGTTTCTATAGACCCTCGAACTTGTGAGATCAACCCAAATGCATCCATAACTTCTGATTTTAATGAAACTGCGGATCGTATCACATCTGGCAGAACAACTTCAGTCATTTGACTAATCAATCCCTTACATGAAGTCAGAATGGTTTTGAAAATGGAAACCCAATTACTTTCAGATGAAAACTTTGAATTATCTTTGTTTTTATCAATAGAAGGGATATCCTTTCCAATGAATTGCCTTAGATCATTGACAAACTCTGTCAGGAGATTACATTTTTCTACTTGTTCTTCAAACCAAGCAAAAATAGTTCCAGAATCATTCCGCAACATATTGTATTGATTTCTTCCTCCTGACAAATCACTGTATATATTGAGTACTCTATGCTTAATCTCATTATAAAATGAACTTACAGCAATATTTAGAATTGTTAGTACTTTCTCCCTCTCCTCTTCTAGCTCACCTAAAAGTCGAGTACTGTTTGTCCCGTCATATCTAGATTGAACGGAAGACATTCCACCTTCCCTTCTCAAAAGATCCATGGATTGCATGAATTTCATGAAAGCTGACAAAAGATGATCCTTAGTTATCGATTCTGACTCTAAGCCTATAGAACTTTCTATTTCAGTGCACTCTTTTTCCAATTTTTCTATTTCTACAGCATACTTGTCCACTCTAAGACAAAGATCATCATAACTGCGTTTGATGGAATCAGTGCTATCTACATGAAATTTTGCAAAAAGTTCAGAAGCCTGCCTTCTGGCAAGAGAGAGAATATCAGATGACAGGGCATTGACAGATAATTCAAGAACTTGAGCCCAGCAATGTACCGCACTAGTTGAAAGGTAATTTAATGGTAGAATTCTTTGCAGAGCCAAGGAGTAAGCTTGCAGAGAAGTTATGGCAGAAGTTAGTCCATCATCCAACTCAGCTATGAATTGAGAAACTTCCCTATCTATATCATGGCATTGTACCTGTGTTGGCTCAGGAACAACAGTTAGTGGAACACCTGCTAAAGTAACTGCAGATGTAAGAGATAAGGCAACTTCTATGTTACTCAGCTTAAAATAAGAACTTATTTCTGGGATTAAGCTGCATCGTAAAGCATCAAGAATCCTTCCATGTTGCTCAGCCCAAGTCATTGCCTCCTGAGCTTTCTCAGCAACCATAGCCTTTGCTTGAGCAAATTCCCGAGCCTGAATTTCAAACGAAGCCCGAATTTTCTCTGAATTCCGGGTCGCTTCACCAACAATCGACTTGGCAGATGTCTCATGTAATGTAAGACTAGACCTCTCTTGGTCAGCTCGATGGTATATAGAAGAGGCAATCTCGTATTGATTTAGACCATCAGCAAACCTCTGGTACATAGTTCTTAAAGTCAATTCAAATAAAGAAATAATTTATCTGAGAAATATGAATAACTAAAGCCGTGATCTAAATGTAGCCAAAAAATTCATAGTATTTATTTCATCATTACCTCAAGTACAGATTCGACAGCTGGCAGGCTAGTCAGTAATTGATCATGGTGCTCCTACTCAGATTTTGGAAAGAAAAAACAAACTATTAATAATGTTTTAGATATCATGAAAGTATTACAAAATATATAAACACCTAGATAAGTTGAATAACAACAATTTTCACACCCAGGATTTGCTAATTGAAGGTTACTATAAACGAAGAATTCAAATACGAAAATACATGCATATTTATTTTAAACACATGCAAGTTATAAAACTATATCATGTAACATGTGGATGCACACAATTGTCTTAGCACTCAAAAGTACATCTTAACGATGTGCTTGCTTCACTTCCACCGTTCTTAGAATTTGTGGGTGGGTCCAACGCAACCCCACAAAACCGGTTTGTAAGGTGAGGGGTGCCACTCTTCATAAACTCTAGCCAGGCCTTATCTTTAATCTATGTGGGACTTCCCCTCACGCCCAACACTAATGGGATTGGTGCGTGTATATAAATAATGGATGACCCGAATCGATAGGCTCTGATACCATATTAAGTTTTTATATAGGGCCTAACTCATCCTTATAAAACCAGCTTTGTAGGGTTGTGTTAGGCCCAATATAAAAACTTAATAGTTCTATAGCCTTAGTCTTACAGGCATAGCTTCATGCTACCGCACGGTCACACCACAGAAAACCTGACTTTCCAAACACACTATACATCAAAGTTTGTAATACCACTCATCTAATTATGTCAGGCCACATCAGACATACTTTCTTATGTAGAATGCATATACATATATATATATAGCTTTTAGTTCGGTATGTACCTGTAGGGAAACACGAATTTCCTGCACTCGAGATGCAAATAGACTTAAGCTTACAGCCAACTCCATGCCCTTCCTTTCTTCACCACCAATTGCAGCTTCGTCGTGAAAATCACCCCGTGTCCACTCCACAAGTGGATCCCAAACAAACACTTCTAGTAACATCAAAAGTATGTCTTTGTTCTTTTTTAGAATGCCAATAACTGCCTCACAGTTTGCTCTGAAGCTACCCTCTATTCCAGTAAGTCCTAAAGCTGCTTCAATCATATGTGTAAGACGAAAAGGAACGATCTCTGGAATTTTTAGTCTTTGTCCCTTATCAAAACACACATTGTAATCAATATGTACAATATCCCCACCACAAAAATCTATAAGAATGTTGTCTAAATGTCGGTCACCCAGTCCTAGAACATGACCAACCATACTCATTGCAGCAAGACTTCCAGAATACCTACAGATTGAAGAAAATAAGACAATCATGATAAATTTACAACAGCATAGGGTTTGGAAACACTTTCAAATAGAATAGTTACAAGACAGAATTTTGTATTTGCCACATAATGATAACAAGAAGCTAAAGACAAATTTGGTTAATCATACGAGAAGACATAAAGGAACGAATGTCTAGAATAAGTTAGTATGTAATGAAAGAATCGCAAGCCTCCAAAGTGTAGGATGAACTAAACTTGCTCTGTTTAAAGGCAGTTCCAATCCCATAATATAAAGGGGGAAGCCAAAATATATAAATAAATCCCCAAAAACCAAATCCACATTTAGACAATGAACTTTAACCATTGATTTTTAATCATAAATGGCAACCACAAAATACACCAGTAAGGGCTTAAAGTTCCATTAATATACCTTTTCATTTTTGAGTTGAAGGCTTTATATCCTTCGCTGGCACACCATAGCTCTTGGTGAAGAAGATGTCTAGGCACCTCCTTCATGAGGTCAAGAAGAACTTTATATTTGACTTCGTGGGGCCAATCCCTTCGTGAAATCACTCTCTTAATGCCTTTCTCTTTAAGTGCAGGTATGATCTTCCCATAAAACATATCACTGGGACGAGGAACAGGTGGAGGAGCTGAGGATTTTGTATTTGCAGTGCCCAATGCCACACACTGTGCATGCTGGGCACGGGTTTGCCAAGATTTAAATACACTGTAAATACTGACTACATTATCCACCCATTGGATTAGCCCAGCCCGGCCACTGATTGGAGTCACAGAGTAATATCGAATGCCAAGAGATTTGCTGCATGTAGAAGAAGAAGAAATCAACAAACCATTTATAGCCTGCAGCAGTTGCATAATTCTAGCATCAAGGCGCAAATCTTCTCGTCCTTTAAGGAGATATGTATACTTTTGACCATCCGAACCAAGTATACCAAGTTTCTTAGGCTTAGTCTTTGTTGATAAGATAGTGACTTGTTGGAGGAAAGAAGCAATAGTAACAACCCCTTGAAGATCAGTTGCTTTGCCGGAATCAGGTACTTTCATTTGTTTCTCAAGACCTGGCATCGGAACATCTGAAGTTGATAACAGAGCCAAGCGTGGTGCAACTTCTTGTAAGGAAATTGAAGATTTCCTCTGGTAAGAAGCCAAGGACGCAGCAATACTGTCAAAAGGTCGCCATACATCCCCGAGAGCTGAAGAAGATGATGGAGGAGTCTTGAAGGATATAATAGCTGATTTCAGTGGGTTTTTATACTCTTCTTGGAACCAAGCTTCATGAGGAGTCTCAGGTTTTCGAGAAGTTGAAGCCAAACGACGTTCCAAAGCCACAACTATTGGAGCCATCATTGCAGAATAACGAGCAGAATTAATCTTTCTCTTTTCATTGTGACTAAGTGTGGCATTTTCTGCAATTCTTGCAGCCTCCTCTTTAAGTACATTTATTCTCCTCATCACATCTGCAACAAAATATAGTTATCCCCATTTCTGTTCACCAACAGGAAATTCCAAATTGTACAATAAAAAGAAAAGATGAAATTCATTCATCAAACATTAAAGAGTCAATAATTGTTCAATGTAGTTCAATAAAAAGGTATTCCAAGAGCAGTGAAATATTGGAAAATAAAGAAAAAACCTGTGTGAAGATCCTGAAGAGTACTGAGCCATAATTCCTCCCAGAGAACAGTAACATTTCCTAGCTCATTTATCATCAGTTCAACATCCTGAACCAATCTAGGGTAAAGCTCCCTCTGCATGAAACAAAAACTGGTCATCCTACATGCTGCTTTGACCAAGCAAGCTAAGATAAAGTCAGTATAAAATCAATGACTGCAATTGACGTATCAGTCAAACTAATGAGTGTGTTGTGATAAAGATGCCTGGTCAATCAAACAAGTACCCATCGAAATGCTCAATCAGCTGAAAAAGATACTGATATCCACTTGCTTTTCCGAAATCCAATTTCAGACTAAGTAGTGTGTAGTGCATAATTTGATAAGTATGCCGAGTAACTTATGATGACATTCAGCGTAACCCACTAACACTTCAAAACCCAATTGAGAACCCAAGACTCACAGAACCTCTTTACTGAACCAACAAAATTATTTCAAGTTCAATGGGACCTAAGACTCAGAAAGATCAAGAGATAAATTTGACATTTGGTGTTGCAGTTCAATTTCCGAGTTAAAACTATCACCATCCAACTCTTCTAAAAACTGACATTACGTAAAGCCATAACTGGTTTTATATCTGTACGAACCATTTCATGCAAGAGCCTTTTGGGCTTGAAGCATGAACAGTGCAAGATTCCATTATCCCTTTATATGAAACTCATATTTCCTAATTAAGAATGTTGAGAAAGAGACCAGAAAGCAAGTGAGAATTCGTATATCTAATTACACACAGCAGAATATTAAATCTAGTTATAAATACAAGGATTTAAAATTTCCATAACTGTTGTAACAGGATATTTATCCTATTTACAAATTACAATAATTCTAATACTCCACTCAAGCTAAAGCATATACTCCCTCCGGCCTTATTTATAAGCAAAATAATTTGGTGTTTATTGCTAGTAATTAAACAAGGTCATTTTAGCAATTGTAACACGACTTTTACGTAAAATCAATACAAAAATTGACTTCTTAATAAGTGTGCAAATGGATAGATTTGCTTAATAAAAAGGCCAGAGGGAGTAAATCATATGGACCAAGCTTGTTACATATGTAATCAATCTGAGGATCTCTCAAAGAAATAGGGGAAGACATTTGCCAACCGGTCCTTTGAATTTACAAAGCTAGCCGTACTGTCTCCCAATAAGATCTTCTTGCTAATGAAATGGCAATCCATTTTAACGTGTTTGTTTGGTACTCTCATGGTATACTAAATTTGAGGTGATTTGCAATCTCACCTCCAATTTCTAGCCCATGATCTTCCTCTCCTTTATGTGGCCCTTCTCTGTCGACCTCTTGTGGGCACACTATCAGCTTTTTCACTCTACTGTTACTACTATCTTTCTCTTGCTCATAGTTGGGATTCAAACGCGGTTTTTGATTTCTCTCTTTTTCTCCCTCACTCATTATTGTAGAAAGATAAACAAAAAATTAAAATTACAAATCCTTATTCACGAGAGCAAACATAGAAAACTTGGAGGCAAGAGACTCAATAAGTGTACTCATGCGACGGGAGACAGGAACGTGAGGGAGTGGTGTATTTTAGGTAAGGAAAGAGACATACACGTGACTCTTTAAGTGAATCGTCATGGAACATTAGATTAAACAAAATGAGTGAATAAGATTTGGTGTCAAACTTAAATTTGACACACGGTGTCATTTGATCTGATCTCATATATATTTAGGATAGACTCTGATATCATCTTAGAATTTGGGCTAAGTCTAATGCAACCCTACAAAACTAACTTGTAATGTAAGGGTTGTCCAATATTTATAAAAACTTTTTCAGACCATTTCACATCCAATATGAAACTTTTAAAACACCCCATCATGTTAAGAACTAGACATCTGGAGTGTGACCCAGATGGCCGAACGAATCTTGAATAGGCTCTCATATCATCTTAAAATTTGAGTTTGGGTCTAACTCAATCACACAAAATTGGCTTGTAACTTGCAAGGTAAAGGATGTCCACTTATAAACTCTTTTTCAGGTGATTTCACATCCAATGTGGGACTCTAAACACCAACTATCATGGAAAATAAAGGTATTAGGTAAACCCTCGTGATTGTTTTACTTTTTCTACCAAAACCAAATGATTCTTATCCAAAAACCTACTAAATTATATATCAGACATCAATACTACTAAATCATTTCTCACTCTGAAAAGATTGGCTAAAAAAACACTGCCCATAGGGCCAGGTCATGCTAGTTGAATTGTTGCATGGTGAGAACTTCCATATGATGTGAAAGAAAACAATTTTTGTCAAAAAAATATATACAAGCTGTAAAACGAAAACATAATTTTTCACATTACCAGACAACCCAGCACATGATGAAGCTCCTCTGAAGGCTTCTCTTCATAAGCATGGACATCAACTAGAGTTGGGTAAACAATAGAACAAGGAGAGTTCTTGGCCAGCATGATCAGCAAACCCTCCAACAGCTTCCGAACCACTTTTTCGGGATGAGAACTCAAACGTGCAAACAGTTGAGGTGTAACTTCCTAAAAAAACAATTCACGCAACACTTCAGCAAACTAGCATCCCTTTAAAACTGATAGAAGTTAAAGTAAAAGTTCAAGATCTAGCACGCGACCTGCCATGGCAACAAAGGAACAACCAAAAGGGAAGATTCAAGATTATCTTTCAATTCCACACCATAATTGAGAAGTATATGCAATATATACAAAGTAGCCCTCAGAGTGTAGCTGCCAGTTTTTTGCTTGAAAGTGTCATTTTCAGACCCAAGCATTTGACTATGGCCAAGATGGGAAGAACAATAAGAAAGATATTGTATGTAACCATGAGCAGCATGTCCAAACAGGGACACTCTTCTCCTCCTCAAAGACCACCAAATATCAACAAAATCATCCAATGTAGATACTATGTCAGATTCTTCCAGCCCAAGGTTTGCATTTAACAAACCGATCCTTAATTGAGAAGATACGATGGCTGAAAGGCGTTCTCCACCGGAGTTTTCTGCACCCGGTGCCCCTGCAGCGGTTTCAATAATATTCACCACATGCGTTACCAATTTCTGCAGAGGATTTTGAGTACTAGAGTGCTCTGCAGAATCATACCAAGAGCTTTCCTCTTCCTGTTCATCTATGAAACCTTCCATATCAACATTGTCCTGAAGAAGACACAAAAGCAATGACTTGATTTGTTTAACTTCATCCTTGGTCAATCTGAATCTCTCAGGCAAAATTTCTGGAACAAGTATGGGAGAAAATAAGCAAGAATCCAGGGTAGTTTCACTCTGAACAGGGAGTGAGCCTCCGGCTTGCTTAAAGCACCAAGAAGCATAAGAAATCCATGACTTGCCCATGGTGGGGCAAATACGAGAAGACAATTTTGTTGTTGTACCAACAATTTCCTCGATAATAGAACCCAAATTCTGTTTACAGTTTATATTTTCATTATTAACGTCTTTGCCAATTGAAGTTGACTTAGTCATATCAAAATCTGCTAACATCTTCCGAACAGTACTCTCTGGATTCCAATCTGAAAAATCATGCCGTAGCCAGCCAGCGAGTTTCAAGCAAGCTCTGGCCTTCAGAATTCTCTCTTCCACGTCAAATATTCTAGATGTTGAAGAACTCATAAAAGGGCGTAAAAACGACCAAAGGTTTGTGAAAGCATCTTCAAATTTGTTTTCAGCATACTGCAGTAAAATGCTCTCGTACTGCAAATTTAAGACAAGAAGATTGCGATGTTTCTCCTCTGGGCAAGCAGATATGTTATCTTTGATATAGTTGTTCAAACGATTTGCCAGCAATAGATTTCTTTGTTTACGAGCTAAACTGTGCAAATTCATGCAGAATTTTAGAGTAACCGGAGAAGTTGGGGAAATGGTTTGATAAACCCGAAGAACTTTCAGCCATGGATTACAATCTTGGCGGATTTTACTTATAGAGAATGGAAATGGCTGAAGAGAATTAATTGATGACTGAAGTTGTTTGGCCTTCTCATCAGTTGATTTAAACTTGAGATCCTCTTCTACAAGGAAAATGCAGTGCAACTGTATAGCAAGAGGTGTTGCTTCGGCTAACCCATCAAGGGGCAAAACAGAAAGTGGTTCCTCCAACATTGACCTTGCTTTTTGCAAGTCATGAAGCACCTTATCATTCTTTCCCTCCTTCTGGAAGAGCAACGATTGGAGAAGCATCTGCTCGCTCCTCTGCAAGGCTAATTTTGGATCAAGGGTAAGCTCACTATTACTTTTAGGTGTCAAATCAAGGGATGACCATGCAGCCTGATAATCACCCTCATCAAAACGTGCCAATGCATGGATTGCATTAACTTCATTGCCTGCCATTGTCAGGGCACCAGAATAATTTCTACCAGTGTACTTAGCACGAAGCAATTGCAATTCTAGCAGCCAGGTTTCAAGAGATTCCCAATCAGATACAGCAGCATAACTCTCAATTACACGTGCTATAACAAACTGTATACCATCAGAGCCCAGGGAACTGAGTGACTCTTCCGTCTGCAGTAAGTGAGTAAAGTGAGCTGCAGCATTTTCATACTCGCCTCTTGCCTGATATACAAGCCCACTTATCCATGAAAGGGGTCCAACAGTTCCACGCTCATTGAAGGACTGGTTTTCGTCCCCGAGTAAGGAGGAGAATGTAGCTGAAACCCATTTTTGTAGTCCAATCAAAGAATCTGGTTCAGCACTCTTGCAAAGAGCCAGTGAAATGTGTCTTAAAACTTTTAAGACGTCTCCTTTATTTCTTCCTCTGATATTGTGGAGGTTATCAGTTACCTGAGCCCTTGGCTTTTCTTTCAAAGCTGATACAGAAAGATTCTTGAGGTCTTGCAAACGAAGTGTGCAGTATTGAATAACAGCATCGTTGCAATGTAGAGCCAATCCAGCATTCATCATTGGTTCACATATACGAGAAAACCAATCCTCGCAAACTTTTTTGTTGGCCCGAAAGAATACAGAACTCTGACGGGTAGCAGATGCTAAAATGACAGAACCCTCGTATGCATTATATACATTTTTCTTCAGAGCCTCAACAAAATCAAGCAGTAACCTCATTGGTAACAAATGAGCACCAGAAGACCCTATCATGCTTAAGTTCCCATCAATTTGCTCATTATCAAGTTGCAAAAGGTGTGCAATGTCCAACAGCATGCGCTCTAGAGCAGCAAATGTTTGGGTAGGCCCACCAAGATTTGTCCTAAGACGTGTAGAAATACAGTACCGAGCTGCTTCCTGTACAGCCCACCAGACACCAGCTATATTATTGACAGAACATACTCTTTCAAGCATGCCTTCATCCACTTGTATATCCAACCACGGACAATTAGCACCAAAATTTCCTGTTTCTTCAGGCTGATTTGAAATAGCATCCTTTGAACTCTGGCAACTATGAATGAGGCGCTGGATCCAAGAAGAAAGAGGTGCCTTCCATCTTTGTGAAATGTAACTTAAGATTGACACCAGGTGTTGTGATTGAAGTTGGAGTGGCAGCTGCTTCAGGGAGAATAATTGTGTCCAGTGCATCTTTGTAGTGTTGCCAAACCCGAGATCAACAGGTCTAAATCTCCCGTAATCATAGAGCCCACATGTATATATGGTAGTTGGCAAAATATGGGAAAGTAGTCTCACATATGCATCCTGTATCTCTGTTGATGGATCCCCAAGTTTCTCCAGTATCACTTCAGCTAAGGGATATAAGCATACAGGATGCAAAAGCCTTGCTTGTATAAACATCTCCAAGGTTATTGCAACATTTGATCTTACTTCCGGTTCCCTCTCAAATGTACCACCTAAAAGTGAGAAAACCAAGTTCATGATTACACCAGCATTTCCACATGCTTCATAAGAGAAGCCTTTTGTGCTTGCGATCTTATTAACAGCCATAACATTCTCGCACAACTTTTGTCCCCAATCTAGAGCTGCTATTTTGATAGCCAGAGGAGAAGAAACATGAAGGGCTTTTACAAGGAATTTGCTGTACTTTTCCAAATTCTCAGTAATCACGGCAGAAAACCCATCACAGAATTTATCATCATCATCCTCCTTGTTAGCTTGAAACTCAACAGAATCTTCGTCACGGTTATGGTCTCTTAGGGAACACTTAATTAAGAACTCAACTGAATTTAGCCTCTCCAATGTCTTGACTGCAGCGAACTGCAACTCCATGAAGGCCTGAATAGGCAACTCAAAAGGGTTCATCTTTTCCATGATAAAGGACAGCAACTTTTCCAACCTCGTAAGATACAATGTAGCTCTTTCTGTTTGACCAATCAAACTGCTATCCCCAGACTTGGAAACACATGCTAATAGAACTTTCAAATCAAATTTGATCACCGCAAACAGTTCAAGTTTCGAAAATGTTTTAGAATCTATATCGAAATTGAACTGATTGGAATCATCGGTATCCTTTCCTATCACGCTCTTCAACAGCTCCAGTTCTTCAATCAATAAGACGACTGCTTCATCAACAACTTCTGCATTCCCATGCTGCAGCAAGAAAACATAGGTAGCTGCAGAACTTCCCGTCACCAAATGATTCGGATGCAATCGCAGCTGAGAAACCGGTGCATCAAACTTCAATAACTTCCACACAGATGACGGGAGAAGGCCATGTTTTTGCAAGGACAATAACTGGAGATTAGTTTTCAAAACACCATGAACTTGAACCGAACTAACCTTCCCAAACCCAGTCTGATATTCCAAGCTCTGAAACAATATATCAAGTGCAAGAGTATAAAAACTAGAAAACCGTTCCTGCAATATTTCAGCTAATAAAGTCAAACACTTCCAAGAATCTTCAATCCATTCAGACCATCCGAATTTCTGCCCAATCAAAGGCAAACACCTAAGCAATCTTGGAAGCAACCCATTAAGAGGTTCAATTATCTGCTCAAGCATATTCATTTCCAGCAAACCCGAAGCAGTAGACTGCAAAATCGTTGAAAAACAAGAAAGCAAAGCTAAAAGCCTCCGAAACTGCTGAGGGGTCCCTGAAATTCCTTCATGAAGCAAAGCCTCCATATCCCCCAAAAACTTAGTAAGCAACCTCAAAGACATTGTCAACCCACCAACCCAATGCTTCTGAAACTGCAAAAAACTATCCATAATAACCCTCCTATCCGATTTCGCAAGATCCGGCATCAATGCCCAACCAAGTAAAAGATCAACAATATCATGAAAATGTGGCTGAAAACACCTAATAAACTTCAACGAAATCAACGTTATAACCCCCAAAATCGCATGAAGTAACGCTAACGAAGTTCTATCATCTTCTAAAAGCGCCTGGCATGCTTTGAGAATCGGTAAAGCATACCGTTCATTTCCACCGACGTTAAGAAACTCGCGCAAACCTTGTAGCGCGAGTTCCTTTGTAGCGTCCGTGGAAGTAACATTGCTGAGTAACGGTAATGCCCAACCGATGAAACGATCAACCAAAGTGTTGAGTATGACATGGTTCTGACGGCCGTTAGAGTTGACGGGAATTGAACAGATTACACCGCACAGTGCTCCATGTGCCGTAACCGCCGCTTGACGCACCTCGAACGATCTGCAACAAACAAAAAACCGAATAGTTTAAAATAAAAAAAATTAAGTAATAATAATTAACTTAACGGAACTTCACGGACAGGTGTCCGTGTATCCGGTGTCGACGTATCAGTGTCAGTGTTTGTGTGTCTGAGTCCATGCTTATAATATATTATAAAAAATTAAATAAATTAAAAAGAGAAAGGGAGGAGGAGGAAATTAGGGTTACTTGTCGGAGAGGAGTTGGGAGAGATTTTGGGAGAGGAAAGAGGCGGAGTGAGAGATGAGGAGGGAGTTGTGAGGGTGGAGGATGGCGCGGTGGAGGGAGTTGAGAGCGGCGAGGCGAGAAGAGGGGTCGTCGGAGAAGGAGTCTTTGTTGAGGTTAGGGAGAGCGGCGGAGAGAAGAGATGCTAGTTGCTGTTGTTGTTGTTGAAGGCCTTGCATCTCTCACTTCATTTCTGTTGCTTGGTGAAGTTCTTTCAACTCTGTGTAAACCCAGGACACAAATACACCTTTCTGTTTTACTCGTTGCTCTTTTGTTGTTGGCTTCTTCTTTTCCAATTAAACTTTATTAACGTACAGGGGTTAAATATGTTTTTAGTCCTTATATTTTGCGCTCCTTTAAATAAAAGTCTCTACATTTTATTAAATGTTTTCTCCGTTAGCAAGATTAGTCATCTCGTGTATTTTTGCTGACCGGACAAACGGACATGCCACTAGAAAGCCACATGGCTCATTAATGACATGTCATGCCACATGTTAAAATCTTAATTTAAATAAATAATTAATATTTATTATTTATCACATCACTCAAATATTTCAGGTACCATATACATATATGTCTTTCTTGAATCCTAAAACCTCTTTAAAAAATGGTATACAATGAGAACTAAAATATCTTGGATGAAATGTCTCTGTAGTACTTTGATATCGGTTGTGAACATTGTTTGTACAGGTCAATGATCTGAAAGTTTTGACTCACTCCTGTTATAATTGATTTGTTTCATTCCTTTGCCAAACCATATTCCTTCGCAAAAATTAGAACAAATCCATACTCCTGTTGTAATTGACTCCTTTGCCAAACCATCAAATATTAAATCAAAGAATACCTCTTATGTACTAAAAATTGATTCCTTCGCAAAGAAAAATGATTCCTTTGCCAAACCATACTCATGTTGTAATTGATTTGCTTCATTCCATTGCTTGTAATAGTCTATTATTCAAAGATTTCACATAAACCGAACCATATTCCTTCGCAAAAATTAGAACAAATCTCGTCGGAGCCCCAAAAGCTAACCCATAAACCGAACCAACCCCACCTCTTCACCGAAGAATGAAGCATGGCGGCGGATCTAGCAAGGTTCGAATCTGCAAAACGGCTCAAACAAGAAAAAGGGTGGTGCGGCCGCTAGAACAGCAAAAACCACCAAATTCACCATCTGCATCTTGTTAATGTTGATTTGGATTTGGGAGGATAAACAAGAAAAGGTTGAGGGTAGAAGAAAGGAGGAGAAAAAAGATGAGAGATCGCAGGAGGAAGAAGTTTTTTGGGAATTTAGGGATTTGAATCCCCTTTGAAATGGGTTTTTCATTGGTCGGGTCATAACACCCATTCCAACAGGCCTGATCCATTAAAAAACCGTAAAAAAAATGCCACGTCAGCAATCTGTTTGGTGATTGGGCATAATTTGACGGCAGGGACTAACGGAAGAAAATGTAGGAATTTTAAAAACATTTATTGAAATGTAAGGACTATTCTTCAAAGGATGGCAAAATGTGAGGACCAATAACATATTTAACCCTAACATATATATCTACAAATTATTAATTCCTTTTTAGGAAGCGGAACAAAATGTTTTCTTTCTAGTTTTTAGTTTTCTCCTTGAGCATCTAAAGATATCATTTAAAAATTATTTAAGAAAACTAAGGAAAAGTTTTTTGAAAACTAAATGATATTTTTGTCGATCAATTCAATAGTTCAAAAAGAATTTTGAAAATGTGAGAAACTAGATAGATCGAGTAAAAAACACAAGACACTTCAAACCTTTATATTTAAGGTTTCCATTATCAAATATCTTTATTCCAGCATGGTTTTAAGTGCAAAGTAGGGATGGCAATGGGTACCCATTGGGCAGGGTACCATAGTGTCCATCCTCGTACCCGCGTTTTAAAAAAATTCTCATACCCGAGCCCGTACCCTCATGTGCAATAAGTTTGGTGGCTGTCCCCATACTCTATGGGTACTTAAGTGCCCATACTCGAACTCATTACCCGCACTTTCACAACAAAAAGATAATAAATAATAAAAAATATCACAACATAATTAAAATATGATATGAAATATTCTAAATCAACATATAAAATATTACACATCATATTATTTAGCCAAATAAAAGCATCTAAAATATAAAAAATAAGTGCATATTACAATAAATATCAAAGATTTTGGATTAATTAACTAAATTTAATATAAATAAAATTATTAGTATAGTATATATAATGTGCAGGCATGGGGCGGGCACTAGAGTGCTCGTACCCGCACCCATACCCGTTCTAATTTGTGGGTAATTACCTGTGCCCATGCTCATACCCAACAATGCGGGTATTTACCTGCCCATCATGGGTATTTTTTGCGGGTGTCCACTGGGTTTGGGTCCAATTGCCATCCCTAGTGCAAAGTCATGACTAGTGACAATTGAAGGCGGAGGAGACACACGAAGGGTTTGATTGGGCTGATCATTTAGCATGTTTTCATTAAGTATATGTTATGAAAGCTCTTTTCCCTGACATTTGTTGTTCTCACTTGCAAATTTGGTAAAAAAAACACATGGAAATTACGCATTTGACTTCAATTGCAACTAACCATCATTCAGTGGTCGTACTCGTAACGGTGGTTAACTGCAGTTGGCGCTTCAACGATAGTTAACTACAGTTGTTCCAGCAGTGGTTAACTGTTGTCGGCTATGCAGTAAGTTTTGTGGTCAACAAAGTATCATAAATTTTCTTCGTTATTAATGTTCGGCATTTAATATAATTATAAGTCTATGTTTCGGCAATAATCTATTTACCTTTCATTTTGTTTTATTCTGATATTTGTTATTTCATAAACTTTTGTGAAGTTAAAAATGTCTGAAGATGCACAAATTGAAGTTCATGTCTGATATTCCGCTTTCAAGAAGACGATTAAAGTTTTTTTAACTCTGATCGACACAATGGATGAGTTGAAGACACAACTTAACAAATATTTTGTCTATCTTGGTGAAAATCACATTACATCTTATGTATTTGTACAAGTACCATGTGTAGATCTGGGGGCGGATAAAGATGAAGACATGTGGAAAACTGTTTATTATCATCAGGTTATTCATGATGATAGCGATGAAAATAATAGATTATATCTCTGTGTTCATTCCAACTGCAGCCACTTAGATTGTCAGTAGAGATTTTTTTTGTGGTGGCCGGGGTTTGAACTCCGGAGCTTGCATATATTATGTATTGTCTATATCAACTGAGATAAGCTCACGAGGACGATTGTCAGTAGAGATTTAATGTCATTTTATGGGCTTTTAACTTTATTCGTGTATTGTTGTGTAATGTGTTGCCTAATGCTTCATTTTTGTTGAATTTTAAATATTTGTGTAGTGTTAAATTATTAACGTAATCTCGAATTGATTTAATGTTAATGAATTATGAAAAATTATATAGTGTTGTTGCTTATGACTTGGTATAATTGGTGTATTGGTTTTACTTCCTCTAAATTTTCGTTCTGAATTACAGGTCATGGACCAAAAAAAAACATCACGAGTTAAGTTGTGTAATTGTGCAAATAGTTCTTTATCATTTGAAAAGAGTACAATATGAGTTAAACCATTTATTAAAAAAAAAAACTGAGTTCAACCATAAAGAACTTTTGCAAATAAAGTAAAGATATAAGGAAAGAGAGAAAGACACGATATGTTTTATACTAGTTCACAATCTAGCTGACTGCTACCTTTTAGTCTCATCAGTGGACAGAATTTGTCTCTATACAGTCAATGACTTAATCGACTATAATCATTCGATTACAATCACTAATTAAAGTATGTTTTGCAAACTTGTTATACATCGGATTTTCTGCTAGATATTTGATTCCCAAGTCATTTCCTTCTCAATCATCATGGCTTCGTCAAGCTCATTGAGTTTCCTGACTTAGTCTGAATCAACCTCATCTTCTCAAAGATTCTGGCTCACTTGAGTCCTTTGAGGAGTCAAATATTTAATATCTTTTCAAACCCTTTTTGGATAAAAGGTTGTTGTCACTAACCAATCAATTACAACAGAGGATGAGTTTGTATATGTGTGATACAAAGTTAGAGATTGCTTTGATTACTCTCATCTTGATAGGATATTACATTTCAGTCATATATCGGTACAAGTGTAACAATACAATTTGATTGATGTACAATATGATATAATAACTTTCACTTGAGAGGATATATATGAACAACCTTTTACAATCTCTTTTTCTATAAATAAAATGTCATAGGTTATTCATTAATTGACATTAGTTTTCTAATCTCTCAGGGTTATGATGAGCAGATTCTACCAACTTGTGTTCACACATTTTTATCTCTTTTTATATAGCCATAGTATGATATATCTCTTAGATATTTGCTTTGACACTCTTTGCTATCTTTCTAGTGGGAGACACATGTTCTTCAGATTTTTTATGTGTTGTGGTTTCACTCACTATGGAGTTGTTGAGTTATGGTGTTCAACATATTATGTATTGGCACACGATAACACACTTTGTGTTCTTTAAGCACACTCCTTTATTTGGTTTCTTCACATGAAAACTTATCCAAAAGTATATTTCTTGGTATTTGAAGGATTCTTACATCAGATGTTGATGGGTGGTTGACTTTTACATAGTTTTGACTAGAGAATAAGCTTGATTGATTAAATGTAGACTACACAACACAACTAGAGATGATTCAACAAACCAGAGGCAGACGCTCGTTTATAGTCTTTGACCACTGTGACCAGACGATCGTTGTAACAAATGCTTATTTTGCAAGAGTTAAATTTATGATATTATAGTGCCATATGATGCTTTTGTTCACTCTGTTGTCCAAGACTTACTTTTTGATCAAATGATTATTTTGGTTTTGCCTTGCATGACATCTTTTGTACTTTAACTTACGATAGATATCTAAGATCCAATGGTTTCTTTTATAACAAATAAATCAAAATTAAAAAAAGCCAATGAGGTCTTTGGTGGATCACCTACAATATTCAATGAAGCTCCGATACCTGACACGATACGGATACGATACGACACTGATACGGCAATACGAGAAATTTTTTAAAATTCCCGATACGATACGACCTCGATACGTTATTAAAAAATTAAATTTAAAATTAATAGTATAAGTGCACAGTGTATAAACATAACTAAAAATGATAATAAACAAACATTCATAATCATAAGTACTATATAAAAAAAAACACCTTTGTCTAATATTGAGTACTTAATAGTTAACACTAATTTAGATCTAAAGCAAACAGATTGTTCCCAATTAGAGAGAAGAACAAAAGAAACATAACATAAGAGAGAAGAGAAGTAGAGTAAAATTCAATCGGTGGTGGTTAGAAGAGGGAATAACTATTGCTATGTGGTGACGAGAAACCCTATTTTTTTGGGTTAGAAGAGACAATATGTTTTTGATAGCGCTGTCAGACTTGTAATTTTATTTCTTATTTTTTTTTTTTTTAAAACGACATATATAAGACAGAAGTATCGGTGTCGGAGTACAAGTTAGCCGTGTCGGAGTACAAGTTAGCTGTATCTGACACGTATCGGTCATTTTTTTTCAAAAAAATAAATATTAATTGCCCGATACTTCTCCGATACGCGTATCGGAGCGTATCGATATCGGATACGTATCAGATACAATTCTTCACCATTTTTGAAGTACCGGGGCTTCAGATCAATCTTAAACATTTAGAGTTAAATCCTAACATAAAAAACCTACTTGAGTAACCGAGATATAATTTAGAGACTCAACCTTGGTTATATTATGACCGAAAAAATTGAACTATAAATTTCACTTACTTATTTAAATTGCGCATTGATGTTGTTGTAGTTTGAATCTTTCTGAAATTTTACCTATCAATCTTCACCATAAGCATCTATTAGATTGATGGTTAAAGTTTTCTGAAACTGATCTCTATTAGCTTAATTTGGTTATATTATGACTGAGAAAACTGAACTATAAGTCTCAATATCTATTTAATATTATGCACTAAAATTAGCTCCAAATGTACATGGATAAAGTTCCTCTCCCAACTCCTAGCAACAAATATTTGTCCATCAATCTTCACCATATATAATCACCTTATTGATAAACTCCATGTTAGTTGTTCTAACTAAACGTGTAATATCTAATATTTTTTTATTTTCAGTAGTAACATGAATATCCATTGCCACCAAACTCCAAATGGTAATACAAATTTTTTAAAGAAAATTGTCGAGTACTCCATGCATATATCGGCACTCCTATCAACGGGATCCAAGTAAATCTTTATGTGATCAACCTCTCAGGAGTTCATTCTTTGATCTCCTTAAACCCGTGTAAAAAAAAATTCTTCCGCATGATTCACCGGACATTGAAATTCCCCATCATCATCAACCTTAATGAAGACATCGTTGCCTCCATTGTTGATTCTTTCCCTCCATCTTTTATCTTCACCTTTACAGCTCGTGACTCGTCATCTTCTCTTGAAAATTTTGAGACATTGGCCCATATCTTATAAGAACAAAACCACACATTCTTGAGTTGATATTCAAGGCTGCATACATATTTTACCCCCACAAATCTTGCAAAACCGAACACTTTTCCTTCTTTGTTTCTCTCTTTTTGGAATGAATACGTCAGTTGCATCCAAATTTTGAAAATGATCTATCTACTTGCTTAATTTGTATACCGGCTGGACGAAGCTATAAATTATACTTAAGGGTGACCATGTTTTTTTGAGATAAAGAAGAAAAAAAATCAAATGCACAACATATACAAACAATTTAATTAGAAATCATAAGAGATATTCAAGTTCTTTAAAAAGAAAAGGAGATGTTCAAGTAAAATATATTCAAAACTATATGAAATTTCAAGGATATAAGAATGATTAGTATCTTGAGACTTACTAGAGAATAAAAAGACTAAAGTGATTTTTGAATAGTAAAGAAAGAAAATCTGAAACAAATTAGAAAATGCAAATGTAGGAGGATGAATTCACTGTGATATAACGAACAATCAGTTACGGATCCAGGACCCAGGATCTGGGATGCACACTTTTTAACTTTTTAACAATCATTATAATATATAAATATAAAATGAAAATTCTATGGGGAAGTCGTGAATGATTTTCTGATGAAGTTAACACTATAACATCAAAAGTGTAGTGAGTAACACCCCACTGTTTGTACAGTAGTATCAAAAGTTCAGTCCTCATAGTATCATCAATTCATCAGATTAACAAGACTACACTTAATCTAATTTTATCTTACCTTATTTTAAGTGTAACACCCCACAAAGTGTAACACTTAAGACTATCACATAATATCATCAAATCTATTTGCATGTTAAAGATGTCAACGATAAAATAGTACATTTAAGTCCAAGATGTTGCAAGCATTACTAGATGAATTACTATTGATCATTAGTCAATAATCAACAATTTAAAAATGAATCAAGCATTAAAATCAAAATTAACTTTTTCAAAAAAATCAGTTTTTTGATTGCACCGTAGAAGCTCCCTAAATAAAAAATTCAAAATATTAAGTGTAGTAACTTTTTAGTGATATATATATATATATATATATATATATATATATATATAAGATATTAATTTTTAGTGTAGCAATTTTTTCTTCGTCTAGTTCAGAATTCGCTTCACTACGTAGTTCGAATGCACAAATGTAGTTCTTGAAGAGTTGGATATGTGGAAAGAAGAAAGAACTGCAAGAGAAAGTTTACTTCCCGGACAATTTTTTTCTAAAAAAAATAATGCAAATCAAACCGAGAGGATTAACATTTTAGCTGTAAACTTTATTTATGTGTATCATGCTTATCTGTTAAAGGATGGAGCTAGGTAGCACATAACTAACTTTTTCAAGAAGTAGGCAAAAGGAAGGAGGAAAAGAAAAGCAATAATTTTACGGAAAACATGTTTGCTAACACCCATGTTATGGGCATCTCTTGAGACCACATGGAAACTGGCATTGCAAAATTGCAGAGCCAACATGACCGCAAATTGCAGCTGAAAGTGTTCCGACATGAAGCATCACATTCTTCTCCTCAAAGACTCTGGATAAGCCATTAATTAATTTAGGTCTAACTATAATCTTGGCTAATGTTATAAGATTAAGAAGGTAGGAAGGAAATGGACGTGTTGATGGAAAAAAAAACAGCTAAAATAGTCCCACGTTGAAAGTCACAACCATAATACATTGCCTTAGTATTACACTATAGTAGATGGAAAGAATAGTCCCACATCGGAAGTATGGAGACAACAGAAAGGAGAGTTAACCTTATAAATTGGCAGCGTGTATCTCAGACATCTATACTTCTTACAAAGCAGAAATGCAAAATTCGTTGTTCTGTCAACTACCAGCTGGTTCCGGCCTTCTCAGCCCTTGGTGGATTTGAATGGAGGGATTTTTACCCTGTATGGTGAGATTTTCACTTTACCCTATTGTCTGTGGTGTTTACAGCTATTTTTAGGTCTGTTTGGTCTACCGATAGCTCATCAGTCCTTATAGGTTGGCTGCAGCTGCTATTATTTCAAATTCGTTGTTCTTCTTCTATCCTTTTGCGCAGAGATGTGGAAAATTTCCCCTTTGTGTCAGGGTTTCAGTTTTTCTCAGGTGGTAGATTTATTCGAGCTAGCAATGGCTGAGATCGGAGATAGGCTTCATAACCTCATTATTTTGGGTATAAATAGGACCATCCGTTGGGTATCTTCCCACACATATCGAAATATCGAATTCGGCTTCTTGAGAGATTATAGATGGAAAGGTCATTTGATTCTTTGCCTGAGATTGTTCCTGGAAAAGATGGTTGGAGAATTAAGGTTCGCATTCTCAGAATCTGAGAAGTTCCAACCTTTTTGAGGCCAGATCAGACCAACTCCATTGAGATGGTTCTCATTGATGAGAAGGTATGTTGTCACTATATCCTTTTTTTAGGTTTTTATTTTGAACTTAATGCTCTTTTCTTTCTCAACTGAGGTTTTTGGGTGTGTTGTTGGCGCATCAGGGTGCCAAGATCCATGCGAGTATTAGGAAGCAGCTTCTGTACGTTTTCCAGTCCAAATTAAGCGAGGGAAAGGTGTACAAGATGTCTTTTTTCTCTGTTGCTCCCAGCATTGGCTCCTACCGTACTACTCTTCATCCCTACAAGTTAGTGTTCCAGATGAAAACTAAGGTGCAAACGTCTGATATTCTGGTCATCCCCACCTGTGGAGTTTCCCTTAGCAAGATAGCTGATGTTTGTGGCCATGCTGTGGAATATGATTACTTAGTTGGTAATAGACAATGTTGATAAATCTCTATAGTATGTTGTTTATGTGTGTATGTCATTAATTTCTTTGATGTTGGTTTTCTAATCTGTTGTATTGCCATATGTGATAGATGTTATTGGAATGATGACTGCCATCTCTCCTGAAAGGGAATATGTCAGGGATGGTAAGGTCACTAAGATGGTAATTCTTGAATTGACTGATGATAGGTGAGCATCTGCAGTGTTGTGTTTACTTTTGAATCAAGTTTAATTTCCATCTTCTTTTGTTGTGTTACATTTGATTTGATTGCACCTTTGATGCGCAGTGGAAAGTGTGAGGTTGCCCTATTTGGTGAGTATGTAGATGCTGAGTGTTGAGAGTGGATTGCCCGTTTTTTTGATCCAGTTTGCTAAGGTCAAAATTTTTCGTGGTATGCCCCTGCCTTTGTTTCTTATTTTGGTTTCCCTTGCTTTAGTTTATGTTGTATGATTTTGTGCAATTCTTATGTTGTAGAGAAAGCGTCCCTTCAAAATGTCATGAGCCCTACTCGCATATTGTTGAACCCCCCAATCGAAGAATCCAAGCAAATTAGGAAATGGTTTGTGCTTGCTTTCGTGTGTTTAATCTACGTCGTTTAGTAAATTTAGGTTAGACATTTTATATCCTTATGACTGTTATTACTGGTTTAACATACAGTGTTGTTGTTGATGGTGTGAATTTGTCCTCTGTGCCCAAACTTCAATTCCGTGCAAGGGCATCTGTTGAGGATGATTTTCTTCATATGTATCCTAAGAGGACTTTGTCCCATCTTAACTCCTCCAATGATGATGGTTTGTTTATTGTCTGTGCAACTATTGATGGGTTGGTTGATGGCGAGGATTGGTGGTATCCTGCCTGTAAGTGTCATAGGAGTTTCATCCCTGATTCCGGTGCATACTACTGCAAGGATTGCGTGAAGCATGTCTTTCATATGACCCCAAGGTTGTGAAAAGCAAGTTTGTTTATGTTCCAGTTGTTTTCCCAGTTAGTGTATTTTTAAAAATTTATTGTTGTTTTCAGGTATAAAGTGAAGCTTGATGTCAGTGATTTCTCAAGTGACGCAGTGTTTGTTGTCTTTGATGGTGACATGCAGAATCTGCTTGACATTCCATGCAGGACTCTGGTTTCTCTTTCTAAGGTTTATGGCTATAGCTTAACAAAAAGATTGGGATTGTACATTTTTATCGTGTGTTTTTTAAAGCTTTTCCCTCGAGATTTTTTCATCCTATGTTTCTTTATTGAACTAAAAGGCTGAAAATGCTGGATTCTATCCTACCCACTTCAACAAGCTTAAGGGTAGAAAGATGTTGTTCAAGGTTGAGAGATGCATTGGTGTCAGTTTTATGAGTGATGGTTCATTTAGAGTTAAAAGGGTCTGTGATGAGGCCTCTGTTATTGAGCAATTCAACCCTATTGTTGTTGAATTCACTCCATTTAAGGTCTATGTTCACATCAATTTTATATGTTTTGCTAGGTGGTTACTTCCATTTCCTGTTTTGATTATTTGTGTGTGGTTTAGGATCTCGATAAGTCAACTGTTTTCGATACCTGTGGGTTTGATCGCATTTCTGAGTGTGTTGAGGAAGCTGATGATGAAGACTTTGTTTCCAGCCTTATCGTAGCTTCGGACTCTGTTCTTGATGTATGTGCTTGGGTTGTTAAGCAGTTTTTGAATCCCCACTTATTCCAATTTTCTACATATTTTGTTCATTCTTTTTAAATATTCTCCTAAACTTTCCATTGTTTTTAAACAGGCTGCTGTCAATGATGTGGAGGAACTTGATGATGATGTTTACAATCTGGCCAATGAGACCGAGGTGTTGGGTGCTTTCCAGAATGTTTCTGTTGTTGGTGGGTGTTCCATGTCTGATGTAGTTCTTGAGGCTACCAGTTCCAGGCCCAGACGTACAGGCGTTAGGAGGAAGCTGCTCGATGATTATGTCGATCTTGACTCCGATGATCAGCCTTTGTCTAAGAGATACGACAAGTCTAAGGCTGCCTGAAGTGTTTGTGCGGTTCCTGTGTGTTGTTGGATGGTTGTTTGATTTTATGTGTATTGTGTTAGATGTGGAAGGTGGAATAAGCTGATATGGGCAATGTATTGATTTAATAGGTTATTTGTTTGTGTGCTTTTCATTATCTATTGTTGACTCTATGTTATGGAATATGTAATATTTTGGACTATGGATTTGTAATATGTCCCTGAATTCTCTTTTGCAACGGTGATTTAGGATCCTTATGTTAGATTTTATCACCCACTCCATGTATTTATTGATGCAGCTGTATGAATATTTAAATATTTTGTCCTGGTTATTTTCCCCTTTATTTTGCAATTCTTATTTCTTTTGTTTTCATTTTTGTTATTTGAATATAAAGCCACTGCATTGTCGTCCCTTGGTTAATCTAAACTAATTTTTTCTTATGTCATATTTAGACTATTAGTTTCAATATTCCCTCTTTGCCATATTGTAATTATGATGATTTATCTTTCGGTTCAAATGCATGTGATATTTAATTTTCATTCTAACTTGTGGAAAGTTTAGTTTCCTTTTTGACTAAGTTGGGAAATAAAATAGACCTATTCCTTATCCATATATTTAATATATTCGAATTATTGATTTGATTTTTGTAATTTTAGATGGTTTAATGATTTATTTAAATGATTTTTAGCAGTGAAAGTTTAAAAATTGGTTAGTTTTCGCTTACTTATCAGATAGTTGTAACCTTTAATGCGAATGTAAAATGTACTTCGATTGCATTGATGTTTGAATGTACTTTATGAGGTCTATTTTGTGGTATTGTTCTAACCCGATATTTTTAGTTGGAGGTTTATTATTCAATAGAAGCATTCTACATAATAAAAAAGTTAGGTGGTGGTGTGTTTTGTTTATCTAACAATGTTGATGTGTTATCGTTTGTGGGCCTCCGAATTGGTCCGGGTCTTTGCAAATAAAGCAGGCCCACTCTGGCTATGGTCCATTTATTATTGTGTGTTTTATTTTCCCAGATTTGGGATTCTATTTCAGCAAATTTCTTTTGTGTGTTTGCAATTCCGTTGAATGAGGTTTCTTCCATCTTGCTTACTCCTCGCAGGATTGGTTGATTCAGCCCGGGGATTGGTTTCTATTTTTCGTGAATTCTTCCTTATGTGTGATGGTGTATTTGAGGCTTAATTCGTCGATACTTACCATGGCTCTTTGCTATTTCTGTTCGTGCAACTTCATTGAGATCCCAGGTCGAATTATTCTTTGGGGGTGAATTTCTGTTTTGTTCAGTGTATATTCCAAATTTATGTGAAGGTTATAAAATCCATCCAATGAATTGTGTTTTTCGTAGATGTGTTTGTGATCTTTGCAAACAAGAGATTTGAATCTTTGTGGTGTGGGTTGATTTTCATTTCTTTGGGACTGATGCCATATTTTTCTTGGTTGTTGCAGTTATGCATCAGGTGGCTGGGCTATTATCAGTGTTAAGGTTGAGATATGTACAGTGTTGATATGAGCGTAGTTCTTGGTTATCAGGTTTTTCTCTTTTTTGTGCGACGCGCGAGTTCAAGCAATTTTTTTAGCTGGTTTTTGGATGATGGTTTTTGTTCTTCATAACAACGAGGTAATTTGTTGGGTTTTTTTTTCTTCATTTGTTTTTGTTATTTTAATCGGATTTGGCTAGATGAACTTTTGAGGTCATGGGATCTATGGATATTTATGTTGGATTGCCTAACCTTGGGTTCTTTCCTATTTTCTCCTTTATATGTAAAAAATAACTTATAACTTATATTTGTTGGCCTGGTCTGATTAAATCCCTTCTGATTTGGTATATACTTTTTGTATTTAGGAAATTAAATTCAGTTGTACCTGATGTATACCTATGCTATATGGCCAGGTATTTTTTCTAGACTATATTACATGTCCAGGTATTTTTGTTCAGCTATGTTCTGTTTTTCTGCCTATTATTTGCATGCCTGTACTATTTGTGGTTCTGCATAGGCCTTATCCTTCATTTAATGCCCCTGTTTTTTCTATAAGTTCTTTAGTCTGCTATTCTTCTCTTCTGCTGTGTAGCCGTAAATTTAGATTTAGCTTAGGAAGCTATTTTTTTTTTTGCATCTTAGTGTGAGTCATTGTACTTTATCTGCTTTAGTGTAGTTTAGTATGCGTGATGTTTCAGTGGCATTATGATGTAAGATGATAATTTCAAGATAATTTTATTGTTTTATTTATAGGTCTTTTATACCCTTATATTGCATATATAATATATAATATATATTTATGTATTTTTTACTTCGATTTAAAACAAATAGTTTCCCTCCCAGTGGCTTATTATATCTCCTTATCTCTCTGTCTATTTATAGATGTTCCAGTGTGTTTTTGTATACATCATCAACCTCATTGTCAATTCTGCATGTTTTTTGTATTGGTGATATATTAATAAACAATAATAGATGTCTAAGATTTCTCAAATTGATGGGTTGCAGGAATTTCTGGGTGGCAAACCTATCAAGAGTTTTGATGATTTTACAATGTCAAAGGATGACGGAGTGGTCATTGTTATTGG
>Ga0315914_1000734_pt1 | contig 44212 bp, 30 predicted proteins | sample MpolenodulesMG_FD_203920 | JGI IMG/M metagenome (GOLD analysis project Ga0315914, IMG submission 203920) | Medicago polymorpha root nodule microbial communities from Los Angeles, California, United States - elongated nodules | ecosystem: Host-associated > Plants > Roots > Nodule | place: USA... | reverse complement strand
TTATCCGAGACAATTTGCATAGCAACACAGAAAATGGCCTACTCAAAAAAACATTCATTCCTCTTGATTTCTACCCTCCTCGTGATTCTCCAACTCCAATTCTCTTCTGCAAAAGCTGAAATTAAAGGTGGCTATTGGTATTCTGATAGTGGCCTTGAGGTTTCTGACATTGATCCCTCTTATTTCACCCACTTGTTCTGTGCATTTGCAGACCTTGATTCTACCAACCAAGTCACCATTTCTTCTGCAAACGCAGCTAGTTTCGCAACCTTCACTGAAACCATTCAGGCAAAGAGTAGTTCAGTGAAAACCCTTTTATCAATTGGTGGTGGGGGTGGTTCTACTTTGGCACAAAAATTTGCCAATATGGCTAGCCAAGCCAGTAGCCGAAAATCGTTCATAAATTCTTCAATCCAACTTGCCAGAAATAACAACTTCAACGGTCTTGATCTTGACTGGGAGTATCCATCCTCAGACATAGATAAGACCAACTTTGGTTTACTCATTACAGAGTGGAGAGCTGCTGTGACCCAAGAGTCTAGCAGTTCTGGCAAGCCGGCACTGCTGTTATCTGCTGCAGTGGGTGGCTCAGATCAGATCACCCCATTGGAATACTACCCAGGTCAGGATATTGCAAACAACTTGGATTGGGTCAATGTAATGACTTATGACCTTTTCACCTCAGATAGTTATCCAACTCAAACACAACCACCTGCTCCTTTGAAAAACCCAACTGGCTTGTTCAGTGCAGATGAAGGTATCAATAAATGGGTAGGGTTAGGTGTGCCAAAAAACAAACTTGCACTTGGTTTACCCTACTATGGTTACAAATGGAGATTGGCAGATCCTAATAACCATGAAATTTTTGATAAAGCTACGCAGGGGCTTGGGGCAGTGAAGTACAAGGATATAATAAATGCTGGGGCACAGGTTGTGTACAATTCCACATATGTTACTAATTATTGCTTCATAGGGACAGATTGGTATGGATACGATGACACTCAGAGTGTATCTGCCAAGGTTGCTTATGCCAAGCAAAATGGATTGTTTGGATATTTTGCTTGGCATATTGAACAAGACAGCAACTGGACTCTTTCTCAAGCAGGTGGGTAGATCAGTTTCCTAATTAAACATAGCTTCATTGCACTTTTTATATATATATTTTATAATACTTTCTATATACAACTATATCTTTTATAACTGTCTGATTGTGAGTCGTTCTAACGGGAAGAAAAAAATTAACTGTTTTTTTGCAGCTTCTCAAGCATGGGAGGCCTAGTAATGGATTGTAGACATAGTCCTGTGCTGAAACGAGAACAAAGATTGAGGGCTATCTAAAGTATAGTAAAGTAACTTTTTAGCTTCTATACTCTCATGTAATAATAAAAAAAAATAAGAATGAGATATTTAAGGATCTCTAGTAATAAAAAGGAACTCTTGCCTTTACTTGATCTAATCATTAAGGAAACTTTTACTGCAAAAAATTTAGCTTCACAGGCATGGCGATATATGTGGATTGTGGGGTAATAGCCGTGCATTGCTTTCCAATTTTAGCTCTGATATAACTGGTTTTGCTGTCTCTGTATGTTGAACTGTCGTGCACTTTTATACAAAAAAAAAAGGTCAGAGAATAAAGTTAGAGAGCAGTTAGTTTACTTAACAACAATAACAGTTCATAGACATCAATTAATGAAAGTATCTCTCATTTGATTGATTGTCACTACTTTCAAGCAAAACCAGTGAGAAAACGACATATAATGGAGCATTAAATGTCTAAATTGAATAAAACAAAATTCATACTACAAGATCTGACATGATCGTCATTACATTATATATTCTAAATAAACGAGTGAATTCATAACATATGATTATTGTCCTAACATCATATATCCCAAATAAATAAGTTAAAGTTTTTGCTAAAATGGTTTAGGACCCTCCCCAACCTAAATGCTTTACCTAAAGTGGTCTTCAAGTCAGACAATGTATCCTATTCTTCTCTTGTAGGTTGCAGTTGCGCTTAAACTCGTGACATATCAATGATTATTTTTCCTTGTAAATTAGGTGCCCTGTGATGATGGTAGTCTTTTTGTACTCGCTTGTGATAGTCACACTCCACGTATTTAACCCTTTTGAGAATGAATAGAATTACTAGCAGCAAGATTTAACAACAGGCAAATTCATACAATTACATTATCAAAATACTATTAAGAGTCGTATTTATATTTTTCTTCATTTCTATCCCCTCTTAATGATTTCAACAAAGTACCAAAATTGGATGCTATTTTATGAACTTAGCAATTACCAGAATCAGTCATTTGCACTTCATTCATTTTTGACATGTAGCAACCTACTACAATGAGCAAGAAGAAAACCTAATGATGCAACCAATGCCACCAGGTAACCAGCTAATGTTCCATAGCTTACAGAAATAGGCCATTCCTACAAATTAAGATGAACATATTACTCTAACAACCAAATTGAGAGAACTTAAGAACATAACAAAACGAGGAATGAAGTGTATATATCTTAGAGGGAGATGTTCAATAAATTTATATTCCAATGACTATATTGAAGTTTTAATGTTTGGCGAGCAATTCTTGTATCCTTCAGCAAGATAAACAATGCCAAAAAGTAAACGGATGAATCAGGACATCTTAGACCATGGTACTTCTACGTTTTAAATTTATATAAAACCTATTATTTTATGAGTGCTATAGCACAAAAACAATTTCCATTTCTGAAACACATTTCAAGCATAGTAGCTAGTAAGAAGAGAGATGCTGGTTTTTAAAAAATGTCATCATAAACATGAATATAAATAACTGAAACATCTTCAAGTGATTAAACAAGTTAAAGAAGGATGATATATGCAAAAATAAACTAATTGACTTAGGGAAGACAATGTGTAGAGGTATGTGGAAGAAATGTAACTTTGGTAAGAACTGCTCTTCCTATTCGCTCTAGGACTGTGGTATACAGTGATCAATTATCTCAAGTAGAGAGGACTAGAAAAAAGAAATTACCTGCCAAGGCCTCTCCCAGTCAAGCGGCATTGGCCAGGCCCCAAACCATCCCCCAATAACTGCTCCATGGGCATGTAAGCAAATCAGGTACTCAATAGATCCATTCGGCCTAAACATGGTACAAGGATTATAATAATGTAAATACAAGTACCAAACGGTAAGGACCAAATAAGTAGATTGCATTGTAGAAAACTTTGCATAACCAAACTTGTAAAGAATTAAGAAAATTAACTAGAACATACTTTGTTTGTGCAAATATACGTTTCCAATCAGCCCATGACGAACCAAGAACACACGATGCTGGAACTGTCTGTAATAGCATAAGTTGTGCATCAATGTGACTGTAAAGATGTAATTTATTCAGGGATGGAGAAGAGGATTGATAAGAAATTCATTTCACTACTTGAAATATAGTTTTAGGAGATCTTAATAAAAAATCTTCCAAGAAAAATAGATGTTTGAATTGATATTGTGGGGACATGTCTGAAAGTGATAATGATGCAACTCACTTTCACTTCATATATGTTGGCTGTCAAGCTTTTCTACTGTGAGGTAAAAAATATCAATGGCTTATATCTAGAACCTTTCCCAACTGAATCAGATCAAACGTATGTTCTAGACTAGATGATTGATAACATGTAACCGAAGGATAATAGATGTGGTTTTGTTTAATTAAACATGAAAAAGACTAAGCTAACACCAACGTTCCTTTTATGAGAACACAACTTCTACTAAAATAAGATGAATTGCAAAACATTTTGTTCTAATTTTCTGGTAGTAATAAAAGAATTGAAAATATGAATGGCTAAATAGAAACGTTTATGAGACAAGTTCAATAAATAACAGAAACATAGTTGTTAGAAAGATTAACTGTGTAAAAATGGCCAATGCCAATATTAATCTAACAGTAGTAAGTTTCACAACCGGAGAAAAAGTCTCACTATAATCCACACCTTCAAGTTGAGTATAACCCTTTGCAACGAGCCGAGCTTTAAATCTTTCTATGCTTCCATCAGACTTTCTTTTTATTTTATATACCCATTTAGCATCAATAGCCTTCTTGTTGGGAGGTAGTTCAGTAAGAATCCATGTTTTATTACTTTCCAAAGCAGAAACTTCTTTATCCATAGCATCCCTCCAACAAGAATGTTGCACAGCTTGGTTATAAGTTTGTGGTTCAGAAATGGTTGATAAAGAAAGAAGAAATGCAGTGTGAGTGGAAGATGTATGCTTAAAAGATGTGAAATCTGAAAGGGGATACTGCATACCTGAAGAACAATTTGCACTACTCAAGGAATTAAGATCGTTACACTTGTAGTCACCCAAATACTTTGGAGGTTGTCTGACTCTTGTGGAAGCCCGAATAGGGGGATTAATAGGTATAGGTGAAGAGGAAAGGGCAGAATGATCAAACTGTGGAGAGGTAACAGAAGTTTCTGCGGCAGACATGCCATTAGATACAGAACCAGTGTCTGCAGAAGGAAAACTAGTGGTTTCTACAGTAGAGGTAAGCGTATCAATGGCTGGTAACGGTATTTTAAAAAGAGGGTCAGTAGATGAAGGTGGAGGAGAATTCTTTTGATATGGAAAGATGGTTTCATAGAAAACTACATGTCTAGAGGCAAATATCTCTCTAGTTTGTAAATCAAAGAGTATAAAACCTTTGGTCCCAAAAGAATGACCAAGAAAAATACACTTTTTGGCTCTAGGTTGAACCTTAGTCCTATGAGCTTGAAGTGTGGAAGCAAAACAAAGAGACCCAAAAACTCGAAGTACAGTAAGATCAGGAGATGTGTTGTGAAGAATATAATGAGGAGAATGATTGTTTAAGTTTATAGTGGGCAAGAGGTTGAGCAAATGGACAGCATGACAGACTGAAAAAGACCAAAAAGGGAGGGGTAAGTGTGATTGAAACATCAAAGACCTAGCGATATTAAGAATATGTTGATGCTTGCGTTCAACCACCCCGTTTTGTTGAGGTGTCTCAACACACGAGGTTTGATGGATGATCCTTGGAAGAATAAAAAGAGGACATGGAAAATTCAACACCATTATCACTCCTAATGGTTTTAACTACTTTATGGAATTGAGTTTCAATGAAGGCAATGAAATCAACAAGAATATGCCTAGTTTCAGATTTGCTTTTCATGAGTTTAAGCCAAGAAAATTTTGATTTTTCATCAACTATGGTTAGAAAATATTTGTGACCTTGAATAGATGGAGTCGCACAAGGACCCCAAATGTCAACATGTATTAAATCAAAAGTAGATTCAATAACAGTAGTACTAGTAGAAAAAGGTAAATGTTTTTGTTTAGACAAATGACAAGTATCACAAGGTTTATTGATGAATGGAGGAATATTACAATGTGATTTTTGGAGAACCTTGTAACACCAAGGAGATGGATGGCCTAACCTATGATGCCACACATCTTGAACAGAAATATTACTAGAAATTGAATTTATACAACTCAATGGACCTACAGATTCAGTAGAAAAGTTTTCAGGGAAAATCAAATAGTAAAGACCTTGAAATTCCTTAGCAGTACCAATCATCTTCTGGCATGTATTCGTCTGCAGAAAACACAAATTGTGTGTGAAAATGGCTTGGCAATTGAGAGTTTTTTTGTAAGTTTGGTAATGGATATAATGTTAACAGAGAATTGTTCAACATATAACACATTGTAAAGGATCAAGGAATCGGTCAAAATGATTGTGCCTTTATGCAAAGCTACTGCTGTTTTACCGTTGGGCAAAGTAACAGGGACAGGTTTGATGGGATGGTACGAAGAAAACCAATGCAGTGAACATGTAAAATGATCGATGGCACCTGAATCTAAAAGCCAAGGAGGATTACCTGCTGGTACTTGGCGAGAAATGTTGTGTGAGCTGACCAAGTTAGCAGAGCTAGTAGCTGTAGGCTTGGAAGTAGGTAGGAGGGCAATCAAAACTTGAACTTGATCCTTGCTGAGTCCAGAAAGCACATTGGAAGGATCAGAATCATCAACTTCATTTGAACTAGCAGCAAAGACTTGATTGACTGATGGCTTGGACTTCCAACCAGGTGAGAAACCATGTTTAGCAAAACAAGTGTCAACAATGTGATTGGTGCGGCCACAATGAGTACATTTCCTAGCATGGCCCTGTTTGAAAAAACTAGGTTTGAAAGAACCTTTTCCTCGATCATGAGAAGATGTAGGCAGTGCTTGAACAGCAAGGGCAGTAGGGTTAGGAAGAATCCCAATGTTTAAATGCCTCTCTTGTTGTAAAATCACAGAGAAAACTTTATCAAGACAAGGCAGAGGATCAAGCATGAGCAATTGAGATCGGGCTTGATTGTATGAATCATTCAACCCCTGAAGGAAGCACAAAACGCTATCAATTTCACGATATTTTTGGAAAGCCAAAACTGATTTGCACGAACCCGTGGCGGAAGCATCACAAGATGGAATTGGACGAAAATTGCATAATTCATCCCAGAGAATCTTGATTTTGGTGAAGTAATTGGTAACTGAGAGATCACCTTGCTTCAAAGAATAGAGGTCACCATGTAATTGAAGAATTCTAACATAATCACCTTGAGAAAACCTGTTACGAAGTGCGTTCCATACCTCAGAAGCTTGCGTGAGCCAAATAACACTAGTCGCAATTTCCGGCGTAACCGCGTGATTGATCCATGAACGAATTAGATTGTTGCAACGTTTCCATTGACTGAAATTTGGATCCTGTTCAGAGGGTATAGGAATGGTACCATCCACAAATCCTAATTTGTTCTTCATGTCAAATACCATCAACATCGCTTGAGCCCAACCGTGGTAATTTGAACCATCAAGAACTGCAGTAACAATCTTTGCTGAAGGATTTTTGTTGGAATGAACAAAATAGGGATTGGAGAAATCTTGAACAGAAGCGGAAGCAGCGGAGGAAGGAATGGCGGTTGAAGAACCAGACACGGCCGAAGAAGACGAAGCCATGAAAGAGTTAACGGATCAAGAACACGCTTGCAGAGAATGAAGATCCAGAATCAGTGAAGATGAGAACAGAGAAGAGAAAAACGAGAGTTCATCACAGAGAAACGGCTACTACTGATACCATGTTAGAAAGATTAATTGTGTAAAAATGAACTCTGATTTATTCAATGAGGGAAAAATCCCTTATATACAATATGTTGGTCAACTACAAAGGAAGCTTGACAAAGTGTAACCATAGTTAACCAACAGTGAAGAGTTTAACAAACTATAGTTGAGCTACTCTAATAGTTGCTGACTCAGCAACATAATAATGAATCTATACAATAAATATTGAGTACTCTAACAATAGTCTTGAAGAAACACAAGTTCAATAAATAGAAACGTGTAAGCAAGAAAATGGCAATGGATTAGTCACTCACTGTGAACAATGACATCATAAGAGACCAATATAGAGTCTTGGGCAGGAACCTGTTTCAGGTAAAATTGCCAAAAAAAATCATTATACACTCTAATCATTAGGAGATCTTCAAAGTTGAAAATGAAAAGGCACCTTTTACACATAATAGAAGGGGGGTCAAGTTTTTTTGTTTAAAGGAGCAATGCTATTTAAACTTATGCCCTGTTTGGATAAAGATAAACACTTTAATTAAGCGCTTATAACATAAACACTTACGAATTATGATATTAGTGTTTATGTAAAAAAATATTTTATAACAAAAGATAAAATAAAGTCAAATTGTTTTCATATGTAAGTTGCATTCAAAAGCTATCATTGAGAGCTTATGAACATGTTATACATTGTTTTCATAAGCTGTCCAAAACAATATAACAAGCAATTTATGTCAGTAGATAAAGTTAAAAAAGTCAATCTAAACAATTACTCGAGTCCTCTATCTTATGAATAATGACCTCAATCCCGAGCAGAAAAAAATAATGTACTCTAGAAAAACTGATTTAACTTACTGAAAGGTAACAGGCGCGCCCAAAGCAATAGCTCCTAAAGAATTTAGTAATGCCCCTGCAGAGTAAAAGATAAAAGAAGTATGATAAGTTTTAATAATTGATACACATTGTTGGTGTAAAATAGTTTTACTTTTACAGTGACATGAGACACAGAATAATATTCATAAATCAAACTAAAACAGAAATTGAACTAACCTGCTGGGAGTCCTAGAATGCCTCTGGCAACAGCTCGTAGGTACTGCATAGAACATACAAAAATAAAGATGAAAAAGAAAAAAAGATAGAATGTTATTATTATTATTATTATTATTGACATGGAAGGAAGAGGCATGCAATGCATTACCGAAGATTGTTGGGGATTGTGTCGATAGCGACTGTAGAGAAGGATGACGATTGGAAGCTCTATAATCTAAACGAAGACGAAGACGGAGAATTAAAATATAAGAATTGAGAAATTGAATAACAGAAAATAAAAATGGAGAAATAATAAGGAGATTGTACCGAAATGAGGAAGAGAGTGAGAGAAGGATCGGTAACGAGGTTGATGGAGTAGACAGTGTTAGATACCCAGAAAGCTAGAGCTAAACCAAGACCGCATAACAAGTTTACTGTAAAGCCTTCTGAAGTTGAGATTGCCGCCGGCGATGCTTTCCGGCGATCCATGGCTGACAGAGAGAAACGGAAACAGATCAAGTTGTGAAGAGGAAGATATTTAATGTACGTGTGTTTTACTTCCCTTCAAATTTAAATTTTCTAATTTTTTTTTGAGAAATGAAGAGGGGATAAGATGAAAAAGGATAAAAGCATTTTTTTTCCTTATTTTTTTATATTTATTATTTGGGTTTTGTTAACTAATGTCTTTTATAGAGGCGTTCAAAACCGAACCAACCCAATAAAAAAACCGCAAACCGAACTAACCCAAACCGCAAAAAATCGTATTTGGTTTGGATCTATTCAGGTCACTTTTGTACTCAACCGCATGGTTTGATGCGGTTTGCGGTTTTCATTTTACCAACTGAACCAAACCAAACCGCAACATTAAAAAAAACTATATAAATATATGTTACCTAGACCAATACTCATAGAAACTCAATAAATTTTTTTATAAAATGACATTTTTTTTTTCTCTTTGTTAAGTTTCTTCTTTGCTTTTTATTTCAAAAATGTATTTACGTGCTACTTGAATTTTTAGATAATGATAAAATCTTAGTATTTTAATTTTTGTCCACGTTTTTAATTTGGTTTATGTTGTCTAGTGAAAATGAAAATGTAATATGGAATGAAATTAAAAACATTGTTGGAAACAATGCTACAAATATGTTGTGTTTTACCTTTTTAACTTAATTTTAATGTTGGAAACAAAAAATTGTATTGTCTCAAAAAAAACCGCACGATCCGATCCAATTCAAACCGCATCAGTTTGGTTTGGTTCGGTTCAAATTGTATTTTAAAAGTCAACCGAACCAAACCAAACCGCATGTTTTTTATCTTGCGGTTCAGATGACTTTTAGCCTCAAAACTGAACTAAACCGCACCGCAAACACTCGTAATCTCTAACACTCTTTAATCATTCTAAATCAAGTTATAATTATTTAAAAATGTGTAAGTTTTTAATTTTCAATACACAAATTACATAAAATTTCATAAAAAAAATTATCCTTTAAAATCCTCAACGAACATTTTCCTTAATTTTATGCTTAAAAAAGGCATAAAGAACAAAAAAAAAAAAAGGAGAAGCCCTGAAATGGAAGTGGGAGAGAAAGGGTTTATAGTTTGACTAACTCTGTACTTTGTTTGTTGTGTGAGAGAGAAAAGAGTAGAGTTGATGATGGATCGCTTGCGTCCTCGTAACAGACCCATTTTTTCTGGATTCACTAGTTCCGAGGTACCTTCCTATTTCTAGACTCTTTCTCAATTCAATAACCGTTACCTTTAACCAACCACCAATGATTTCCCTGCTTTAATCTTATTTCAGATTGATAAAATGGAAAAATTGCTAAGGGAATCATCTAAAGGACAATCATTCACCCTCGATTTTTACCAAAAACTAGCCAAAAGTTTCAAGTCTCTCTCTCTCTCTCTATCAATTATTGTTTCTTCTTTGTTGGTCGGTTTATTTTCTAACAACAACTCTTGTTTTTTTGGTTGTAGCTTATCATCTGGTCGTGCTGGGAAACCTGTCATCAAATGGACTGAGGTTATTGTTTTTTCTTTACTTGTCTTTTTTTCCTTTGAAATGCACTTTTAATTAATTGTTCCTTTATTTTTATGGGAATTTTAGATACACAGTTGGTTTCAGACTAGACTCCAAGACTCACCAAAAGTACCTCAAAATGATTTGGTTTCTCCTCAATGCAAGGAAGGTCAGACTTCCTACATTACTCTTTAGGGTCTATTCAGCTATGTTGTATTTTTTTTTATTTGATGTAATTTACTTCAGAATGCGGCTTACGAAACTTTATAATGTCAATTTGATGTTAAACTGCATTGATTATGGTATTAGAGGCATGTTAGTTTTAAGAAAATAACACTAAGGACTGGGAAGCAATGAGGGACTATGAAAAGGATCATGGACTTTCCCACTTTCTGTTTTCCTTTTCTTTTTTATTTAGTTAGATTCTACCTTGTGTTCACGAATATTTGAGCCAACTGCTTAAACCAGCACTTCTAGTGAGGTTGAGTCTGAAATGAGTTTTTTGCAGGAGAAAACACCCAAGACCCATCAGAGTTGGAATTTGAAGCTAGATCTTCGAAAGACCAGGCATGGTGAGCACATATGCAGTTTTGCAGTTAGCTTAAATTCTTTAGTAATCCATTCGTGAATTCTGCATATATAAAGTATTTTAAATTTTAATGTCACTCAAAGGTTTTGATAAATACTTTTCTGAAACATTAAACCACATGCTGATATTAATCCACACTAAATTGTTATTTTTTAATCTTCAATGCCATTTTTATAGCTTCATCACTGATCACTGTATTCCTGGCATACTTTCGATTTGACAGAAAGATTGCTTAAAATCTTCAATTATGCATTAAACATTTTGTTTTGTAAGTTAAAAAGTGCCACTGATGTCTCTGCTGGTGTCAAATTATTATTAATTGTTATAGTAGTTGTTGTGGAGACACATTTTTTGTGGCACGAATTGTATAATAAGTAGCTGAACTTTTTCACATCTATAATAGGCTAAAATTGTGCTGTAGTATTCAGTTAATTAGCTGGTGTTCTGGAAATGCAATTTGCATAAGAGTTCCTGTATCATACATGCTAAAAAATTGTGAGGCTCGTTGTATCTATCTATATAATCTTTTAACTTTTCTCGTCTTTTTATAACTATACATGGAATTATGGATGGTCAAGATTATTTGACTGAAATCTGGTCTTGATGACCGTTCATTTAAGTTGTATATATGTATATGTGTGGTGTGTTTCAAGTGAAAGGAGTGAATTTTAACTACAAACCATAAAACAGATAGTTTTTTTTTTAAAAAAAAAAACAGTTTTCAGTAAAACAAATCATAATATACACAGATAGTTATTTTGTTATCACAAAAACTCTAAGCCGACTGCTTTTCCATTGATTATGGGAAAAGAATATTGAAAAAAAAAATTGAAGCCATCTGTATTTCGATGTTGGGCTATCAACTTTTGGGCATAACTTAATTATTATATTTAATTATGCAACACCACATTATTTTGATGCTCAATTGCCTTCACTGCCAATTTTCTTCCTCTACTGATTTTCAAAACTCTTACTACCAACTAATATCATTAAATTTTGTGCAATTACACTTTTGCATTGCCTAGTCGTAGACATACAGGCACGGTATTTTCGACAATGACATCAGTGGCACTTTTTAAATTACAATTTGTCTAAGTCTAAAGGTTTGCTGCAGGTACGATGTTGAGACATTTCTTGCACACAGATTTCTTAGCACAGGGGAACCTGTAAGTTTTTACAATTATATGTTCATAGCTTTCCCCGGGTGTACTAACTAGATTTTGCCAGCTTATACAGTTTCTCCTTTTGTAAAGGAAGTCAGAGTCAGATTTGTTGGGTTTGGAGCTGAGGAAGATGAGTGGGTCAACATAAAAAATTCAGTCCGAGAACGCTCAGTTCCTTTCGAGAACACAGAGTGTTCCAACCTGAAAGTTGGAGACTATGTTCTGTGCTTCCAGGTGATTTAGGCCAAAGTTTCGTCACCATAGAACAGATAAAGGACATCAATGAAATTAACTTGACAGTTTCAATGTGTTTTTAGGAGAGGAGAGATCAAGCAATTTACTATGATGCTCACATTGTAGAGATCCAAAGGAGAATGCATGATATCCGAGGTTGCCGGTGTCACATTTTAATTCGATATGATCATGACAACAATGAGGTGGGTGTTATTTCTGCATTTTGGTTGTGTTAACCATTTCATGTGTGATTTATAATTTTTCTATGTTTTTTTTTTATATTCTAGGAAAGAGTTCGTTTGAGGAGACTTTGTCACAGACCAAGATCTTAGATATACATGACAATATTTCTTTTTGACGTTCCAGCTGGGTAAGTAGCTTTCCAACAGTTTGCAGTTACCTGGATACGGCAAGAATCAAACAGCAATTAACATTTTGACTATTTGGATGATTTTTTGCGCAATTTTTAAAGCTAGAACATTTATTCTCCCTCCCTTTTTAATTAGGTTGGGTGTCAATGTGTGTGGAAATTAGAAGGTGGGTCTTTTGGAAAATGCTGTTTACTTGTTACTAAATTATGTCTTCTTTTTTTTCTGTCATTATTTTAGTAGAGAATGGCACGATAAAAGATGCTAAGAATCAGATCTGTGATTAGTATTTTTTTTCACTCGAACACATCATTAAAAATTGAGATAAATTTTAACTAATGAAAAATACAACATGGTTCCTTTGTTGATGCAATTTTTGTTCTTAACTAGTTATACTTGAAATAATCTATTCATGCAAGAGATACTCGTTACAAGTTCAAAAATACAAAAACAAAAGTGTACATTAAAAAGAAAAGAAATTAAAATAGAACTTCTGATGCAAGTCCACTGTTTACTGTGAAGTTCTACATGTATACCATTACAGCCTCACCTCATCTCCATCCCCTCTGCCCCCTCCCATTACCATCCCTAGCTCTCAAATGTGGATCATCTATCTATAGTGGTCTCACGGTTTTGCCTAATCCAAAGCAATCTCATGTATTATTTAATCCAACAGCTCTGCCTGCAGTAGGTTGTACCTAGGATCCATACACCTCATCCTCATCTTCCAACTCTAAGCATACCTCTTGGTGTCATACCTGCCATCCTTACATTGCAACTTGATACAATTATCATTGACAAGGCCTCTTCTTTCTCTTCCATCGTGAGCACAGTACTCCCTTGTAGGAAACAGGCAATGCGTTAGGGTGTGGACTATGCCTCTTTGGAGTTAGTTGTAAGTTGACTGCAATGAGTTTAAGATACACTTTATATAACTAAACTAAACTAAACATTCAACTAACTTAGACAAACTTCAGTCTTCTCTCCGTAGCGCTATGAAAATGAGCATTGTCTTGTTACAAATATTGATGCTATTGGAAGAGGATTAAAGGTGTAAAGTTTGGATAAGAATCGTGTATCTAAAGTTTACGATATAAATGTTGCACGAGCAATCAAAACATGTGTTTAAATTACGATAATGGATAGTTTGAATAAGAATCGTTTACTTATCGCTCGTCCAATTAATCAATTTACGACCCCTGATCATGGATCTTAAAATAAGTATTTTTAGCTTTACAAATCCCAATTAATCAAGGTAAATGTGTTGGGGCATATGTGTACCGTCCTCACATTTGTACCAATTGATGTTTCAGTAGTTGTCCATACTTGAGTAAGGTGGCAATAGTTTAATACTGTTTAATATGCTCTCAAAACTTTGGATTATGATCTTTTTGAATTGCTGATTTGTTGTCATTGTAGAGGAACAAGTTTAAGGTAGTAAAGTTATGCAAAAGATACATAAAGTCATTTAATCTTTGATGAAGATCACTTGATTGTAGACTGTTTCGTAGACTTTCATGAGATCAACCATAAGCCACAAAAGGGGGGAAGATAGTTTTGTGAATTCAAGCATTTGGCCTAGTCAAAGCCACTGAAGGATGAAAGATTTAGATTAGATTAAGTAGAAAAGAAAAGTCGTTTTTGTGTAACCACTTCAACTTGATGAGCTTGCATCAGATTTTGAACACATACCTAAATTTTTCTAAATGCAAAAATGATCTAGTATCTGTGAAGAATGCTACGCCTACCATAAAAAGTATAGATTTTCCTTAAAAAAAAGAAAAAAAAGTGTAGATTTATTTTTGACATTTTGAGTGTTCTGAGGTACAAATTATGTTGTTTCTAGAATTTTTTCCAACTTAATAGATGAAATTTAAAATATTTGCAACCAGAATTGGTTTTGTATCTGTTTTATCATCCAACACATTACATTAACGATTATAGCTGGACATAAATAAATTCATTTCTAATCAAAATTTATTCATTAAAAAACAATTTTTTGTTTAAAATGTTTTTTTCCTTGAAATAATTTGTGAAAACTAAACCCTCCAAAAAGCGTTCGATGCCACATTTCATTGCTCCACCTGATTGCATAACAGGCGAATCAATTAATTTAAATGTTTGATTGCTCCATTGAGCTTCTTTTTATGTGGTGTTAAATCTAAAATAAATAAAAAACAAAAAAAACCTCAATTGACGGCTATCAAGGGAAATATTTTCAACGACTTCGGTGAACATCAAAAACATTCTTTCAAGGGCTCAAACGAGCATCAAAAACATTCCATCCATAGCCCTCAAGAATTTGTTTCTAATGCAATGATTGAGTCATACACACCACCTCATATTTCTTCCAAAATCAAATTCACCTTGAATTTTTCAGACTTCATAAAACCATTGACAAGAACACCATGCAATAAACTATCAAAAACTCATCAATCACGTTATTGGAAGAAACAAGATCGGGCAAAACACCTTACTCTTCAATTCAAGAACAAAATGACATATTCAACAAATCACCTGCAAAATTGACTAATAGATAGAAGCAAATTATGAGAAATGACGACGAAGAGAAAGGAACAGAAAAAGGGAACATGGGAGAAGACCAGGGAGGTGTTCGATGGGGGGAGATAAGGGAGGGGGAAGGGGGACAGAGAAATCAATTCCATGAATGCTACCTATGCACATATTGTTGTAAAATAAAAAGAACAGACACAACTTTAATAGTCTGCAGCCGCCACACATTGATAATTGAAGTAGTACAACAAAACCGCAAAGGAGAGGACAGCATAAAGACTTTATGTTAACCAATATGTAGAATTTCTCAAAACTAAAAATTTTGACCGTTCAATTTTTCACAGAAAATTAAAATATTTGAAAGAGTGGAAATAATCAAAAGGAGGAAATGTACACAACCAGAAACAGCTTTCTTATTTGACATATGGGTTGCTTCAGCCTCATCTCTTGGCATTGGACAACCAGAAACATCTACACAACCTGAACATCTGATTTGAGAGGAGGAAATGTACATCAGTAACAGCCAAAACATTTGGAACTAAGATCGGATGCCATCAGGCCATATAAGCATCACATGTTTCATCCATATAAGACATGTTCATATTCATCACAAAATCTCAGGCTGCATAAGATGAATAAAAATATATGCAAAATTATATACCTGTATCTAAGTGTCACGGACTCAGGTAATACTCAAAAGTGAAGAGGTGTGCAAATTTACTCCAAAGACGAGTTTCGAAGATAGCCAACTTCCAACTAGTAACAAAACAGCATCTTATAGTGCTTGTTTTAGAAAAATAATCAAACAAAATAAGCATCCAGTCAGGATGAATCACCAGAAATCCATCACGCAGACTTCAGTTACTGAAAGTACAGCTTGGTCAGAAAAATAAAAAGGAACTTTCAGAGTATCAACACAGATAGGATGCAATTATTTGCAACTAGCACAGACTGAGCTAATGCTTAAACAGCTCTCATTCTTAGAGAGTCAATTGAATTGAAACATTCAGAGTAACGTATTAAACAATATGCAAACCATAAGTTCAAAAAGAAAAGTCTAAAAAGCACAAGATACAAGCAAACATAAAATTAAGCATAATTGGAGGGGGGGAAAGGGAACCTAAGAAACTATATCCTTCAAATCAATCAAACCAACCGTATCTGTCTTGAGAAAAACCCAAAGAAACCAAATACATAGGTTGGTGCATTTGAAAATAATACAGTATATGGTTATCACATAAAAGACTAGAACAACAACAATAATAACAATATCGTGACCACGATGATTACGCTATTACAAACTGCTGGAAAAGTAAACAACTTTTTGTCACCAAGGCCAAATTCAGACATTGAGAAGCCCTGGAGTAGCTTTAAATCAAGAGGTAAGGATAAAAGAGCCAAGTACAAGGTAGGCCAGTTATAGCGCCCAGTTCCCGCTGGAAAATTATAGTTGCATATTTGCAAAATACCATCATCAAACAAAAATAATTACGCCTTCAACATAATAATTACTGTTTAGAACTGTACAAACTTCATATTAAAAGAGTTGTCCCAATTGACACAAAAGATCTAAGTTTGCTTACAGCTCAAATACTTGACAGCATTGAAATACGATGCATAGATTTTGTATCATATAATATATGATGACAACCATAAAGAAAGGTGTAGCATACTGCAAGCACCAATGCTGAACTGCATTCTTCAGGAAATTTATCATGGAGGATCTTCAGTTCCCAACTCAGATGTCTAGGCAAGCGGGAATCTTGCAATAGGTCAAAATGATATCAGCTGGAATCTCAAAAAATATCAGCCATTTATGAAACTGTTCTCCCGTAACTAATAGATGCGATATAGAGGTTCTTAGCCCATTTTTCCTACAGTAAAATATATCAAATATAAGCATGTAGTAAAGTTGATTGACAATGAGTACATGAAAATTAGGTGCACAATTTTACCTTAACATGAGTACTAGGAAAATCAGACGTGCGGAGCGTTTCTTGAGTTTCATCAGGTGGTTTTCTTCTTGGGACACTTAAAATAAAAGCAGCTTGATCAGGCGTTGCAGCAGTTGCAGTAATGCGGTAATTGTTTTCCCACCTTCGATGAATACCTTCACTAGGATACAGGAAATCAAGTTCCACAACCTGGCATTGAGTTTAGAGAGAAAAGAACATATATATGTCAGATAGAATTCTTCACTGTCACAATTTTCAATCTAAAACATAAAGAAAAAAACCTGCTCTGTAAATCCAGCACCACGGGACATAACAATTGCCCATCTAGTGCCAGCAGTTGCCATAGCAGTGACAAAAAATCCTTCCCTCCATTTTTTGTTGATCCACTTAAATGGAAACGAGTCACTGACTTTATAGGATTGTTGCATGTATTGGGTCCCTGTAAGGAACAGCAGATCACAAATAAAAGTGAGACAAGATTTAAACACAACACTACTGGTCATATTATGCAATGCATAGTCAAGTCAACTGTTGCCGTCCTAAATATATAATGCATCAAGAATATGACTTTAACCTTTTGACATTACAACCAATGAGGACCCATTACTAGCTCCAGCTATGGCACTGATGTAATAATTCTTATCCCACTGTTCCATAATCCATTCCTGTAAAACAGATTCTTCATTTGTCAAATTGTATAAACTTCAAAATGAAATACAGTACAAAATATTTAATATAACGAAAACAAAAATATCAATAAAATTGTATTACATTAGATAGTAGAGTAACTGAAAAATGAAAATTAACCAACCTTGTGAAGAAAACTGGAAGAGAGTTCGTAAACTTGTGATGTGAAACCAGTGCCAGCATCCATAATGAGTGCCCAAAGACTAGCACAAGAAGCCACACTGCTAATAAATAAACCATCTTCATTTCCTTTTACGATGTGTTGGGAAAGCCGCTCATCGGCCACATTGTAATGATACCTACGCCAAAATATAAAAAGTCAAAACTGGGTCAACTATACAATAACAGCAAAATATCATGTCATGTCAGCTCAAAACCTTTGTTTCATTGGTCTACGAGCATTGTAAACACTAATCCACTGTGTTGCTGGCTGACCCATTCGGACCTTCTTCTTTGGTTGTTCATCATTATCCTCTTCCATGGTCAATCGTCCTCTCTTTTGTCCAACCTGGCATATAAGCTTCACAACACAAACCCATAAAAGGCTTTAAGAGTATGGCTCTGAATCCTTAAATGATATAACACATGTAAAGTAACAATAAACCAAGTACCTTCTGAGCACCCTCGGTATTTAGCGGCCTAATGTCAGGATTTGGACCCACGATTCCATCAAAAAGGGATATGTATTTTGCATAATTTGGTTCTTCATCAAACTTCAAATTTACTACATATTCTACAAACTGCCGGAAAGGTGCAGGACAAAAGCAACACAAAGCTTCAGGTGAAGTGGCCATTTTTTTCTTGCAGACAAGAAATCCTTTATTTTCTCCCTGTAACAAACAATTTCATAAGAATCGTGCTTTTCTTTTAGTATTAACACTAAAGTAATTAAATTTGAAGGAAAAAAAATTGATAAGCAAATTTGAAAAAAGATAACCTGATATCCTTGCCAAGGTAACCGACCACGAAGAAGGAAGACAAGTGTGTAAGCAAGGGATTCCAAGTCATCTCTCCTGCTACTTGTTCTACCAAGATGTGCATGCACACTAGCATAACGAACTGTGCCCCTGCCAAGAATATGATATACAGAATCATTCAAAAACCATACATTGATTTAAATAAGGTTTATAGAAGCTAAATAAACTAACCTAAATACATCTGGGCGTTGATCATAATCAACATGAAGGCCAGTTGAACTATCACGCCAACGAGTTGCTGTGTAGAAAAGTGAGAGAATAAGCATATCTTCATTGACAATGAAAGCATCAAAGGGTTAACATGGCTTTTTTTTTTACCTAATCCAAGATCAACCAGAAACAACTTTTTCTCATCAGGGGTTCCCGAGGGTCCAAGCAAAAAGTTTTCAGGCTTTACATCACCATGCACATATCTGCAACAACAACATCAGGATGAAAAATTGATCTTTACAATAAGATGCAATTCACATATACTAGAGCACATGTACAAAAATCATTCGAAACTTGTATATCTACTACATTACTAACATTGGTATTGCATGGTAATTGATAAAGCAATAATTGCAATTTAAGTATTTACTAATTGACCATTGTGGGCAGGGGAAGAACAAAAACAAATTTGAGGGCATGGATCATACACTGTAATATGACAAGTATCTAGGCACTTGAGGAATCCTAAAAGCTAGCTGTCAAGGGGGAAGAACCAATCTACTAAAATACTCCACCCAACACACCATACTACTAGATTTGGGACTTATGAATCCCATAATACCCAAGTCCCTATCATAATCACAGAATGATATAATAATTTAATTGAGATACAGTAATGGACAAATTTCAAAATGAAGTGTGTGCACAACTTTTCATGAGCACATCTCAGGTGGCCAAACAGGTTCACTCCATAGGCCATAGCAAGTGGAACTTGAGTTAACTCCTGCTCTCAGTCTGAAGTCTGAACTAATGAGAAAACTGCAGGGAGTTAAAATTATTAACCTTGACACACTGATCCTGGTACCCTTAGCATGGACCTCACCCTTCTGGATAAAAAGAAACCTCACCCCTCTGGATAACAAGAAACATCTCCTCCACAACACTTGATTTAGTAAAACAGTATGAGAAAAATTCTATCATATGATCCAGAGCTAAATCAGAAGAATTTCAGATGTAATAGTTTCCCAACCGATTTATTTTTACATAAATAAATGTTGCTCAACCTCGGGATAAAAAAAACTATGTTGTTTCATTGTGACTCGCATAGTCAATAACAAATGATTGAACGTGTTTCCCCATGAGGTAAAAAAACGGAACACCCAAATGATAACATAAGGCGGGACTCAGGCAGCAGGCTGCCCCATAGACAATCTGTTAGTAAAGAAAACCCATGTATAAATCATAAATATAACCAGGAAAATGAGTCTCACCCTCTACAATGCATCTTCTCTAATATAGAGATAGCCTCGATTGCAATACATGCCACCATTTCGGTAGACATCCTAGATCCAAAAAAGAACTAAAGGTTAGACATGCTATATTGACCAAGACATTAACAAAAATATGATGAATTAATTTCAATAAAATTTCAGAGAGATACTTACGTGTGTGAGTTGTTATTCCAAACATCCCATAGACTAGAGCCAAGCATATCCATGACCTGTGAGTAACATTATGTTACAAAAACTTTCAGAGACAATAGAAACCCCCATTACTTTATTAAAAAACTTACAAGCACATACCATAATGTAGTAGTCACCTTGCCGTCCCTTGTAATGTACTCTTGGAACACCATGACTACCACCTAATGTGCTATAAAAAGTAAGCATGGCAAAGTTAGCATTCATGCATAGAAAATAACTTCAGCAAAGCAGCTCCACTCTATTGAAGCAGAAAAGAGGGTAAACTCACTTGTAAACCTGCCATTCATGTGGAGGTCCGTAATTGCACCCTTTGCTGTTTCTATGCTCGAATTTTAATGCTACCTGCAATTATTGGAGCAATATCTATAACTATCTATAAAAGTCATAGATGCCTTTGGTGTACAAATTTTTTCCCACAACAACGTTATTTAATCACCATATCTATTCCCGTTGCTTCGGCACAAAATAACGGTCGTAACACCCTTACATTTTATAAAGTTTTTTTCCAACTAAAATATTATGTAACAAAACCCTTACAAAATTAAAAAATTCAGACACCCAAGTGGCAATATGTATCAATCACGGAGCACCACAATGGCAGACATAAACACCGTACATACCTCAACGGCACCAGAACCAGCTCCTACGCGTCGACCAACATAGACTTGCCCAAATCCTCCCTTACCAAGTTTCCTATCTAATCTATATAATGGAGAACCACCAACTTGAATCTGTAAATAAGAAAGAACAAAATACATTAATTTTCCCAACACATGACAAAAATTACCTTCCAACAAAAAAACGTTGCCATAATCCATAATCTCTGACTCAACTAACGCTAGAAACAATGAATTAGCAGCAAAACATTAACAAGAAACAAAAATAGAGAAGAAAAAAAAACATTTGCATGCTTCACTATGAGCATTTCTAAAGAATGAAAATCACCTTCTCAGGAAGTGGAGTTGTGCTCCCTTCTTCTTCGGCTCCCGGAGCTTTATCGGCACTACGGCCACCACTATCGTACTCATCCATAGCTTCCTCTCTAGAAACCCTAAACACTGCCTTCTCCTTGTTCTCTCCTTCTTTCAATCTCTCTACTCCTGCTTCGTGGATGTTATTCACAATGTTTTCGATTTTCTCGGCGACGATCGTGTTCTTCTTCTGCCTCCGATTCCTTCTGGTCTGTGCAGCGGTGGCGGCGACCGGCGGCGCGTTATCTGTGAGACGGTTTGTGCGAGGTCGGGCACGCAACTCAGGCATCGTAAAGATGGCGTTGGTCCATGAAGATGAGAGAGATTCGCGAAGGTTCCAAAGTCATTGATGAGTGAAGTGAAGTATAGTATATAAGAGAGGGTAAATAAACAATGTATAATGAGAGAGTGACACGATCGATGAGATATTAGGGTTTGTGATGAGAGGGAATGGAGGTTTTTAGAGATCTGTGATGGGAGGGAAATGAAAGTGATTCGTTGTGCTTCTAGACTAGATTTTCTAGTACAGAGAATGATAGATAGAGATACTGGAGAGAGAGAACTGCTCTGTTTTTTCAAAATACAAAACAAAAAACATTTCCATTTTTCATAAGATTAAATAAACATTTTATAATTAATTTGGTCTTAAAGGAGTGTATCCAATTAGGATTAGGATTTTTAATATCTCTTGGCATTCGATAAAGATCTTTGATTCATTTAATTTAAGAAAATCAAAATGGTATGCAATTAGGGGATCAATAGTTTAATGTTTTTTTTTTTTAAGTAGTTCAATTGTTTTTTGAGAAGTTTTTTTTTTTTTAAGGAATTGTTTTTGAGAAGTTAAAAATCCACAATTTATAAATTTCTATTATATTTTTCATATATTATATTTTTCATATTTTCATTTTTATCGAAAAATGTCAAGTACTCTATCAATGTTCATCTTCTTCTTCGTAAATGTCTTGCCACGTGGATGTCAGCTGGACAAGTAAGCACAGTCATCATGTGACACATATGCACAAAAGTGACAAATCATCACAGAATTGGAGCCAGAGACTATTTTCCAAAAACAAAAAAATTTACAGGGACGAAAAACTATAAAAAAAAATAATAATAATTACAGGAACTAAAACCAAAATTGGTCATATTTGTAGGGACCAATACCATATTTTAGCCTATAATTTATTTTTTGTTTTTAAGCAATTAATATATATTTAGAATATAGTTGTTTGTCCTCGTGAGTTTAGTTCAATTGGTATGGACAATGCATAATATTATAGTTGTTTGTCCTCGTGACCTTAGTTTAGTTGGTATGGACAGTGCATAATATATGCAAGGTCCGGAGTTCGAATTCCGGACACCAAAAAAAAAGAATATAGTTGTTTTTTGTTTTGCTTTTAGGCAAGTAATATATATTTTTTAGAGGAGGCAAATATAATTTTTTTTTCTTTCTACAAGAAGTAATATAATCCATGTAGTGCAGGCTATGTTTGGTTGTAAAAAGGAAGTGGGAGGAAAGATAGTGAAAGGAAAGATTGTACAAGGAAAGAAAGTGAGTGGAAAGTAAGAGGATTAATTTGATTGTTTGGTATAAGAGAAAGTGGATAAGAAAGTGAAAGGAAAGAAACATGCATTTTTAGTAATTGACATATATAACCCTATATAAAATATAATTGATTGGTGAAAAGAAAGATGTATGGTCATAATTATTTTAGTTAATTACTTCTACATATTTGTTTTGAAAAATTTAATTACAGTTACATATATTATTTATATAAAAAAAAAATTGAAGAAGATGGTGTATGTTTAATTGCTAGTGCAATTTTTAGAATGATAAAAACATGTAAGTAAGGGTTGTATTATCTTTTTAATCAAAAAAGTTTACCACCTCCACTTTCTCCTCACATTTGAGAGGAAAGCATTTTGACATGGGACCCATGTGTCTCATTCTTTCCTTGGTTACTTTCACTTGTTCCAAACCATGGAAAATGGTTATTTCCCTGTCTTTTTTTCCCCCTACTATCTTTCCATAGAAACAAGGAAAATTTTATGGTAAAGTCGTGAAAATGACTTTTCTGATGAAGTTAACACTATAACATCAAAAGTGTAGTGAGTAACACCTCACTGTTTGCATGTTAAAGATGCCAACGATAAAATAGTACCTGTAAGTCCAAGATGTTGCAAGCATTACTAGATGAATTACTATTGATCATTAATCAGTAATCAACAATTTAAAAATGAATCAAACATTAAAATCAAAATTAACTTTTTCAAAAAAGTCAGTTTCCTGACTGCACCGTAGAAGCTCCCTAGAAACAAACACACCCTTAGTGTCAAAGGAAGTGTCGAAACTTCATCCTTATGCGAATCTCTTGAGCTCATTTGGATGTATATTTGGTTAAGGAGTAAGATATTTCCATTCATCGTTTTTTTTGAAAAGGAAACTCTTGCGCATATATACTTGCAAATCTATGTGCTGATCATTTAGAGTCTCTTGCGATGATGCATCAATTATTACCATGTTTATCTTTAGTCTTATTAACTGATGTTATAGAGTGTCCTTTATTAAGACATAGTTTTTTCTTCTTTTATTTTCTTTCTTCTCTCGTGTAACAAAAAAAATAAATCTTTAATAAAATAATTTCTTCCAAGAAGTTCTATTGATAAACTTTAAACAGTTTAATTTAACAATGCAATATAAACTTAAATAACTATATCAATGAAATATGAAATTTCATGCTCTTCATTTTAAAAGAGTTTTGAGAATCCATAATTTTTTATTTTATTTTCTCTGTTTTTATATCTCTTCAAAAGGAAACTTTTTTTTTCTTTATTTTCCCTTTCGAAAAATTGAGACGATCTTAACTTATTTAAAAAAGGCTTGTCGTCGATTAACCCCATCACACACAACAGTTTCAAGAAAAATGAATATAATATTTCGGAATATAATATTTCGGTGCATGACATTCTAAAATAAGCAAAATTACATAATTTGTCCTTTAACTTAATTTCATATAACACTTTCATCCTTTATCTTATTTATTTTTTTCGATTTCATCCTTCAAGTTATACAATATCAACATGGATGTCCTTTTTTATGAGATTTTTTCAATGAAATTTGTTTTTCTAGATTTGTATAGATTTGAGTTTGTTTATGAATTTTTGATTATGTTTTGATAAAAAAGGATTACAATGTCGACTGTTTATAATACAAATGACCAAATCGAAAAAAAGATGAAGGACGAAAGCGTAAACTGATTATAGAATAAATGATGAAATCATAAAAAAATAAGATAGAATACAAAAAAAATTACCTAAGATTAAGTTAAGGGACAAATTGTGTAATTTTGTTTATAAAAATTAAAATACTAATCCCTCAAAAATTAAAATACTAAAATCCAGTTAACTAATTTTTTATTGGAGAAAATTAACTAGCTATACTCTGCTCACAAAGTCGAGATTTTTAACCTCACATATGAAAAGGAATAATGATTAACTAACTGATCTCTCAACTTTACTGTTCATATTTAACGAAATGTAAGGCCTTTTGTGGGTTTTTAGTGTCGCCACCAAAAAGTTTGGCCGTACTGAACATAAAATTTATGAAAGTGTTTATATTTCCTCATTTTTGTCCTAAAATCAATTTATTAAAAACAAGTTTTTATCATCAAATCCATTCAATTTTGGTGAATTTTGAAAAGACAAAAATTTAATAAGAGGTAATCTGTAAAGAGTAAAAACTAAAAAGTTACCAAAAGAGTAAAAACAATTTTACATTGCATAATGAATTGCAGGGTCAAGTACAACAACAGTCTACAGGTAAGGTAATCAACATTAACAGGAGCCGCAGAAATAGAGCTGTTTGTTATTTGAGCTTCAATATGATTCACCTGCCACATGCATGCACATGATCATGATGTTTTACCTGGCTCAAACTCAAACACAACATGTGACACATCAGCATTAATAGCGATGATCCAACCATTTCTGCAACCTCAACTCTCTGTAAAACCTGTTTATGAAATCCTCCGCCGCTTGGTCCACCTCAAACACCTTCTCCTCCTCCACCGTCTCCCTTGTCGTTATCTTCACGCGCCTCCCTTCTTCATTTCTGCCGCCGGAGATAATAGCTTCCTCCTACTGCTGTTGGCACCGTGAGAGAGACGCGGTGGACAGCTGAACGCTGAAACGAAATACATGTCTGCATCACGTGGACGGCACATGAGTGCTTCACTATCACGTTGTTCAGTGTTTTCCCTATGTTTTTTCCTCTCTTCATCACTTCTTGCATATCCTGCATAACTCTGTTACTCTTAGATAAACCGTTTTGTATCAGAAAACCTATCAAACGCACTGTTTTGCTCACTTTCTCAAGTTGATTATCCATGCATGTAATGCCTACAACATTATTTGGGAGGCACCACTCTGTTTCTGTGTCTAGTTTCATTAATGATTAGCAATGTATGGGAGAGAAAGAGCAGCAAAATTGTAACAATGGCAATGGGATTATTGTTGGTTAAAGAAGACTTATGAATTTAAAGGTAAGAAAAAGATAGGATAAGGGCAGAGAAAGAGAATGTTGGTTTGATGTTGCTGTTTTGGATATTGAAGAATATTGATAGGTTGTGAAGTATAATCATGACAGTTTTATTGTGATTGTCCTTCTTTTTCATTTCTTTCTATGTTATATATTGAAACTCCTTTTAATTAATTTATTTTTCTTTGGCATGCTTGTTAATTTTCGTTAGCTGACAATTTAACTAAGGGAAATGCTAACACCGGGACACTGGTTAAGGATATGAAAAAGGAAATTATATAGTAGTTAATGAATTGAAATTGTGTAATTAATTTATAATAAAGTCAAAAACAGTTTCTTTTTATGGTAATAATTACCTTTTATGGTATGATTAACCAGTGCCCTAGGAGAATCGGTTAGCATGACCCTTTGATTAAATGTGTCCTTGAACAAGTTCTGTCTTGGTGCTAAAGAGTTCAAACTGGTATAAAGAAGCCTATCAGCAATTAAAAGTTAGTAAAATGATTCGATCGAAATTGATATCACACACCAAAAAGGGGCGGAGACTTTGTTATCTCTGACCCACATATTGTTACGAGAGTTGAAAGGAATTAATAACTATTAAGAGAGACAAACATAAAGGTTGAATTGAAATGATTCTTCTTTCTTTTAAATTAAATTGGAGCCTTCATGTGACCTAAATATATGTTAAGAATAAGACCTAAGTGTAACTCAATTGCTCAAGCAATGATGAGTTTGTGAGGAAAACCGTGATTCCACCTCCACAAAACACACTCTTGGAGGCCTAAGAGCTTTGAGTTGCGACAAAAACACCGTAAAAAAGATTAGTCTCGTAGCAAATCAAAAGGAACGGGGTTTTAGGAGTATTAAGAGATTATCTTGTTAATCGATCACTCTCTTAAATCTATTCCTAAACAATTTTGCCAACATTTTATACACATCCATTAAGAAAATAAGTCAATATAATATAATATGATTAATCTTATATTCTCTGTTGATTATCTTTCTTAGGGAACAAGACAATGAATGAACTAATGCAATGCACCCTTTAACGAGAAGTTGAACTAATTGCTCAAGTTAAATAAAAAAAAAAACTTCATTGCTAAAATAATGATGAGTTTGTGAGGGTAAACCGTGATTCCACCTCCACAAAACACACTCTTGGAGGGCTAAGAGTTTTAAGGTGCGACGAAAACATCATACCAGAGATTAGTCTCATAGCAAATTAAAAGGAACGAGGTTTTAGGAGTATTGAGAGATTACCTTGTTAAGTGATCACTCTTCTAAATCTATTTGCGAACAATTTTGCTAACATTTTATACACAATCAATATAATTAATGTTATATTCTCAATGGATTATCTTTCTTAGGGAACAAGATAATGAATGAGTTAATGCAATACACCCTTTAACAAGAAGTTGAATAACAAAGAAATCACTCTTGATGTCTGTAACGTTGTTTGGGAGACACCACTCTGTTTCTATGTCTAATTTCATTGATCTCTTGTTATCTGTTATAATCAATTAATCAACAATGTAACTAGCAAGTATTCCTGAGAGAGTGTTGGGTTTGTGGGGGAAGACTTCTGAATTTAAAGGAAGGAAAAATCGTAGGATAAAATTGAATTGATAGGTAGTAGTGAAGTATATATAATAATCATGACAGTTTCATTGTGCTTGTCTTTCTTAGGCCACCAATCCCATTGAGATCCACTTCTTGTTCTTGAACCTTCTAGCCAACTCATCGGTCCTTATTTACACACAGTCTCATAGTCATTTTCATTCTCTTATGAATTTGTTTCAATTATGTGTTCATTTGCTTAGAAACATGTCAGAAGAAACAGTTCATTAAATACATCTCAGTGTCATGCATTGGTGATGACTATTCACGTCGTTCTCAACCTCAGACACAACTTAAAACAAAAATGACCTTCTAAGTCACTTGACCATCACAAAATTTAAAAAGTTGCAAGTACTAACTTTCATTTCGGTCTTGATCTTGTTTCTAAAAATGATAAGGATCATGTCTGTAAACATGAAATATATATTCTTTTTTAAAGATTAATTAGATTAGTTATTTTAATTTTAAGAGTGAACAAAACATATTAATTCATTTTTTTTGTTAGCAAGAGAGTAATCAGTTGATATATAGATGTAAACGTGGTATAAAGTTAAAAAAGCTAGCTTTGTTTATAACATAACAGCACTACAGTACGAAAATCCATTGCAGGTCAATAATAATAAAGTACCTACAGTTACATGAACTAACATTAACATAACACATACACAGTACAGAGATTCAAAGAGAGAGCCTCCGAAGCAGATATTTTGTCACTTGAGTTTGAACATGATTCACCTGCCACATGCACATGATTTACTAGCTTGGTCAAACACAACACACACGACACGTCAGCATTAATAGCGATGTTGTTGATGATGATGATCCAACCATTTCTGCAACCTTAGCTCTCTATAAAACCTGTCTATGAACTCCTCCGCCGCCTGGTCAACATGAAACTCTTTCTCTTTTTCTGTCTCCCTAGATACAGTTGTCATCTTCACGCGCCTCCTTTCATTGCTGCTTCCACGGCAAACCTTCATTTGCCGGCGACCATCCTCCTTAGCCGGAGACAAAAGCTTCCTCCTACTACTGCTGGCGCCACCGCGAGAAAGACGAGGTGGACTGCTACTACAGCTGAACTGATACTCCAATGGTGAAACGAAATACATATCAGCATCACGTGGTCGGCACGTGAGTGCTTCATGGTGCTTCACCATCACGTTGTTCAGTGTTTTCCCTATGTTTTTTCCCCTCTTCATCATTTCTTGCATATCTTGTATCACTCTGTTACTCTTAGAGACACCGTTTTGTAACATGAAACCTAGTAAACGCACCGTTTTGCTCACTTTTTCAATTACCACCGTTGGTTGGTTATCCATGCATGTAATGTCTGTAACATTGTTTGGGAGACACCACTCTGTTTCTGTAACAAGTTTCATTGATCTGTTGTTTTCTGTTATAACTAATATTAATTAACAATGTAACTAACAAGTATTCAAAGAGAAGTATATATAGTAAAATTATAACAAGGCAATAGGATTATTGGCAAAGACTTTGGAATTTAAAGGAAAGAAAAAGGTTAGGATAACTAATAAGGGCAGAGAAAGAGAACGTTGGTTTAATGTTGCTGTTTTGGATATCGATAGGTGGTAGTGAACTATAATCATGACAGTTTCATTGTGCTTGTCTTTCTTTTTCCTTACTTTCCTTGTTATTGGAACTTCTTTTGTTATCATTATGTTTTTTTAATTATAATATTATTAGAGTATTGCACTTATATATTCCTTTTAATTACTTTATTTTTCTTTGGCATGCTTTTTCTTGTTAGTTGATAATTTAATTAAATGTGTCCTTGAACAAGTCCCTCTCTTGATGTTAAAGATTTCAATCGGGTATAGAAAAGCCTTGATTAGCACTGCCGACTTTAAAATAACTTGGTAGAAATTGATTAACTTGACAATATATATAACACCAACCAAACATGGGTCCAGACTTTATCACCTATATATGACCCACATATGTCTCACGGGAGTTGAAAGAAACCAATAGTTTAATTTTCTTAATAAGAAAAAAAAGAATGAAACGAATAGTTATACTTTTTGTTTTATTTATCCACACACACTCTATTGAGTGTTTATTTTTGAATGCCCCTCTAATTCAAATTTTCTTGGTATGCTATATTGTTTGAGTTTAGTCAATTCTACTAGACACTATATCTCTTAATCAAGTTATGTTAAGACACACACTCTTTTCCTACACTTGTTACATGTATATTAGATTTTATTCCTCGATGTAAATATTTCTGAGGAAAAAAAAACTTTTCCAAACAAATTGGTGGCAAAAAATTCTCATATATACGGTAACATAAAAATAAAGGAAAATTCTAGTGTAACTATCCATAAAACTTCCTCTTCAAATAATTCTCAAAAATAATAGTAAATGTTAACCAAAGTAGGAATAAAACTCCCATATATATTTATATTCCGGTAAAAATATTTAAATAAAAAATCCATTAATTTGAAACAAATTAATTAACATACCCTACCATTTTTTCCATATGCAAGAGTAAATGACGGAACACATGCTTACATGTTTAAAGGGCTAAATGCCTAAATCCTCTACCATTTAAATCATTCATTGTTGGTGTTTTTAACCATTCTAGAAGAACAGTATATCAAGAGATGACAAACACAAAGATTGAATTCCAATAATTTCAAAAATATACAATATTTAATTTTGATGAATTAGAGTCTTTATGTTTATCTCTTAACGATTTATTTATTTATTTTTTTGAAATTAAGAGGATCCAATCCGTATGTTCTTTTTGGTGCATTCCAATTCGTATGTTCTAGACCAGTGGCGTGTATTACATATTTAATTTAGCATCCAAGTACCATATTGGTTATAGTTTCTTTCATTTTTTATGATGATAAATATGGATATTAATACAAGTAGGAGAAAAGCAACAGTGACTCACATATTTTTTTGTTGCTTTTGAATATAGTGATTCACATATTACACACACTATTATAAACTAATAATATGTAGAGTTCGAGGTAATTCAAATGACAACTTTTTGTTATATTATATCAGGAGTGATTTTTACTTTAGCCCTATATTGTTCATATTTAATTGTCAGCTTACAGAGAAAAGATACAATAGTCTATGTGTATAATGCGCACTTTGTTTATTTTATTATTTCTTCATGGCCTACTATCATGATGATAGTATATATATAAAAAATCTCACAGAGCTTTTATCTAGTCTATACATCTTAAGTATGTATTTATAATAATTAACCTGGTCACTATTCAATAAACTATACAACAAATCTTTTATTTTGTACTTATCGAAAATAGTCATGCATTAGATTTTGTTATCATGTATTTTACCACTTTGCAACCAATAATGCCAATGCTTCAATTTTCTGCGGTGATCGAGGATACTCTATTATGAAAGTGTAGTGTGTTTATTTTCTATACTTTGAGTAAATTAGTGTAGTCTACCGGTGGCAAAGAAGGATAATATTTGGGTGGTATTGGGGTATCAATGTCTAATTAATTACGATATTATAATAAATGACTTTTTTTCACACTCTCCAAAAGATATTTTTATACACTTGACATTGTATCAATGTCACATGAAATTGATACTCTAATGTCCCTCATATGCTACCGCAAACACACAGGATAAGTGAGCTTACACTAAACATCATATCTCTCATTTATACACTTATCTCTCATTTTAGACGAGTGAGCTTACACTAAACATCTCATTTTTGTATGGGGTTTTATGATTTTTTCTTAGTTATAAATGGTGCTTTCTTAGATTTATTTATTTTAGATTTTTTTTTCCGATATGATTTTGCTCATTCCCACCCTAAACTACCAAAAATATCTCCAACGTGAGTTAATTTGCATCAAAAGCAACGTCACTTAACTCACGTAGTGTCAACGTGATTTAACTCACGTTGCGATGCATTACTGTTTTAGGACAAACACAAAAACTCCACGCTTTAAATACACACTTCTATCTCTCTTCAACTTCAAAACACCCTAAAGTGTGATTTTTTGGAGCAAAAGCTTGAGCGCAAATCATTGGAAAACGTCAAGTTGAAGCTCATGTATGATACTCCTTTTTCAAGAGGACGATTAAAGTTTTTTTTTTAACCTCCACCGACAATTTGGATAAGTTGAAGGCACAACTTAACAGATATTTTATCCATCTTGGTAAAAATCAAAGAACATCTCATGTATTTGTACATGTGTCATGCATCAATCTGGTGTAGAGCTGTCAAAACGGGCCGGGCCGTTTAGCCCGATTAATTATAGGGCTTCGACCTTAAATATTGAGCCCGAATTTTAATAGGGCTTTTTAGCCCGACCCTAAAAAGCCTGGTACCTGTTAGGGCTAGCCCGAACGGGCTGCGGGTAGCTCGCATAACAAAAAAAATCCTATAAATTATATATATATTTCAAATAATTCTTTACTTAGTTGATTATCAAAGTAAAAAATAAAAGTGAAAATTCAATGAATTAACACATATAAATGTAATATAAAATTATATTTGCTCGTTTCGTTATTTATAATTTTAAAGATCGAATATATAAATATCTATAACCATAACGTATCTAATTTATTTAAAATTGTTTTTCTCTCCGTTTTAGTTTACGACTAGTGTACGAAAATGTTTACAATTTATTTTTGTGCTAGACATTATTTAAACATATTAAAAATATTATTTATAAAAAATTTTATAGGAGTATTTTAATATAAAAAAATAAATTAATACGGGCCGATCTGTTAGCCCGCGGCCCGTGTAGGGCCGGGCTCAGGTAGTATATTTCAAGCCCGTTTTTCAACCGGGATTTTTGGCCCGGTCCAATAAAGCCCGAAGCCCGTTAGGCCAGCCCGTTTAGGGTCAGGCCGCCCGTTTTGACAGCTCTAATCTGGTGGCGGATAAAGATGAAGACAGTTGGAAGACCGTTTATTTTTCATAAGTTATCCATGATGATGACGATGTAGATTACATGTTTAGGTTAATGTTTGAAAATAACATTTTACATCTTTGTGTCTGCTCCATAAAAGTATAATATGTATTGACATGTAATAGTGTAATATGTTCGAATTTGTGTTTGTAATGTTGCATTTTAAAAGCATGTACAACTCCTATATCTCATCTAGCCAACCCATCCTGCCAACTCTAACATAATATTTGTTATATATTTTTATTAAAATTTTGAAATTAGCAATTTGAAAAACATTTGAATTTATAATATAGTATACAAATTCAAAAATTAATTTATTTTGATTTACTAAGTTTATATTTCCATAACTTCATTTTATTTTGTATCAATCTAATATTTTTATTTTCTCAATTTATTTAAAATTTCATAATAAATAATAAACATTAATAAATTGAAACCAACCAATGCCCTGTTTGGATTGAGATTATGAAAAGTAGCTTATACAAATAAATAAGTTTTTATATTAATTCATAATTTTTCAATATTGAAAATTTTATCTTCATAAGTTGTTTTTTCATAAACTACCTTGACAACCTCATGAATAATAAATAAAGATTATTTATTTGCATAAACTGTTTTGCATAAACTCAAAATAAACTCAATCCAAACGGGGCCCAAGTGAATATCGAGGTTAAGTGATTAACGCATTACTTTTGATGTGATAACTGAAAAATTAAAAGCCACTTTCTTTAATTAAAACTCAAAGATGGTTACCTATAAATTTGACTATATGAGTAAAGCAACCAATATTGGTTGGATAGCGGAAGAGACTAACTAAACTCCGTAATATAAGTACTCGTGTATTTAACTCAATGCATAATATATTATGTAAGTTTCATGGTTCGAACTCCAACCACCACAAAAAAAACTCTGCAATATATCATACCAAACTTTAAATTTTTTTGAAAAATGTGTTAACATTTAGCATACATTAATGTTTCACATATGATAATCTCCACCGAAAATAATCTATGCAAGAGAAACTAAACAAACACTCAGATATCAATGATATCCTTAGTACTTTTTGAGAGTAATTGAATCTAGATGAAATCAATATGATGTGAGTGAGACTAGTGAGTAATCTATCAAGTGAGGTAGTGCCATAACTGTATTTCTTTCTTTCTTTCTTTCTGACTTTGGGATCTTCAAGTGTCTTGTGCCTGCACTTGTTTTGTTTAATATCAGGTTCATTATAATTTTAGTCATTCTATTATTACTCATTCATAAAATTGATCCTTCCATTTTAAATCATGTTTTGATCTTTCTATCAAATTATTTTAGTTAAAAATTGTGATTTAACATATTTTGAGGGGAGTCTCCTTAACATATGTTAGGCTGTACACGTAAAATAATTATTTTTTATAGTGAAAATGTCAAATTACACTTCTCTAATATTTGTCCCGTGAGCATAACTCAGTTGATAGGACAATGCATTATTATATGTAGGGATCAGGGTTCGAAGTCCGGACATCTCACTTATTCACCTTATAAGGTGAATTCTAACCACTAGGCTATCTGACACAAAAAAAAACTTCTCTAATATTTGGAGAAAACAAAATTTCAAATTTCGTTTTAAACGTGTGATCTTCATGATATAGTACATATCTAAGTAATTTTGGGAAGAACTTTTTCTCAACCTCCATTAACAAACCAAATTTCCTTGATTTTTGAATAGCCTAAATTTGTGTATAACCACATTCGTGATTGTTTCACAAGATTATACATCTAACCGTTGGATCAAAATCATTAGGCTGTAATTTCAAATACTGAAATTAATGAAAACAAAATTAAACATGTGACTGTTAGATCAAATACCAAAATATTATTAATTTACTTAATATACTGAAAAACGAACCATTCGATCTAAATTGAATGGACAATAGTTGGGCAATGGTGTGTTGGTGTGTACGTAGGATTCCCCAATTTGGTGAGAATCCATTTTCCTCCATAACATAACTCACATGAATTATTTTCTATCTATAATATTTTTCCTTTTTATTTTTCTACGGTTCAAAGAACTTGCGTGGTACACTAATGATTCCCCACATTAATTATGATAAAAATATGTATAAAGTCTCTTGGTCCCCACGTTGTTTCTCAGTATCATCAGTAGTAACCAGCTACACAATCGGCGAGAGAGATGGGAGAGGAATCTATACCAAAATGGGAAGGTAAAGTCACTGTTGAGGTAAGAAACACCGTTGAAGAACAAGTATGGGCAGTGTTAGAAGATTTCTGCAACCTACACAAATGGATTCCAATAGACACATGTTACCAAGTTGAAGGTGTTCAAGGCCAACCTGGTCTCATACGCTATTGTGCTTCTAACATAAAAAGTGTTGCTGAAGATGATGTTGTTGCTGAGCCTGAGACAACGATCAAGTGGGCAAAAGAGAAGCTGTTGAAAATTGATCCAATCAAACGTTGTTTGTCCTATGAAATTGTTGAGAACAACATGGGGTTTAAGTCTTATGTTGCAACACTGAAAGTAGTTCCAAACGAAGGTGATGCTAAAAGTGAAGGGTGTGGGATTGAGTGGGGGTTTGTTTGTGATCCAATAAAAGGGTGGACATTACAAGATTTCAACTCTTATATTGAGTACTGTCTTCAGTTCATGGCTAAGAAGATTGAGGTTCAATGCTCTGTAACTAGTCAGAGTTAATCGAAAAGCCTGAAAAATATTTGGTGATGTTAGAATAAATCAGGCTTTGTCCGTGTCTAATGAGTTTCTGTTTTTTTTCTTTCCATCTTTTGTTGTCATCACTTTGTGAAATGTAATGTCCACAAAACTTCAAAAATAAAATAAATTTGTCCATGAATATATCTATTAGTGGATGTTCGTCCATTACCCTTCCAGATGCTTGTAACTTCCACTAATAAGTGGGTTGTAATGTGATCATTCATGTACCTATATGTGTCCTATAAATAGGACCTACATTACAATGTAATGACACACTTGTGAAGCAATACAATATACTCTCTTGCAATGCTTTGGATTAATGTGAAACATATAGCAAATAATTCCTTTCAATCTAGACCAAGTAAGTGTATCTCCTGTTCTCAATGACCTCGTTTTATTTATTTATTAAGTCCTATAACAGATGAGCATATGGGATACATAAATTTATATCAAAGTATACTTTATTTGTTTTGTATTACTCGTACTTCAGTGAATGGCTAGATTGGATGTGTTTAAATTTACTTTTCTTATTTGTTGCTCTAACTCCAATACTTTAGGCATGGATAGTAAAATCATAGTTATATTAAATTCTAATATGTGATTGACAGTGAGCATATGATGTTAGATAATTCACACATATGGTTCAATATCTATTCTTGCCTTGTGTGCTTCCTCGTAGTGAACTATGTATACAAGCTATGAACATAAAGTAATAAAAATCAATTCCAATCAGGAAGTTTTTTTAAGAGTGTTATCATAAAACACGCAAATGATTCTGAATTGTTTATTTATTTGTTGAAATCTGAATGGTTTATTGGCATCTGCAAGTATGAAGGAAATCTCAATGATGTGTAATATGTTTCAATTATCTTTCAACTCTGCTTTGTGTGATATTAATATCTTTGAAGACTTTATGTCACTTTTAAGACTAAAGCGTTCGTCGGAAAAAGAAAAATATATTTTTCTCTTTTCTCTCATCTCAACTATCTTTTATTTTGCACATTAGTTTTGTTGGCAAAGTTATTTGCATTGTATAATTTTCATACCTTTCTTTGTTTATTTTTGTTAAATTCTGGAAGAAATTAACATTGAAGGATTGTTCACACAATGAAGTTATTTTGTGATATAGTTCTTGAAGAACTATATATTTATTTTAATATTGAAGCATTCTTGAAGGATTGCTCAAAGGAATTGTTCTTGATAATTACGAAGATCATGTAATATAATTCCTGAAGAACTAAATATGAAGGTCAAAAGAATTGTCCCCGAAGGATTGCAAACAATCAAATTTTTATCATTGTTTATTAAGGCTTGAAGAACTAAATATTTAACATCAAGCATCCTCGAAGGATGCCAAAAATCATGATCTTCCTTGGTGTTGACCTTGGTGTTGATAGATTTATGGCTGAAAATAAGATCTATTTTACCTTTGTATAACTTTTAAAATAAAAGTTTTGAAGAGTGAACTAAAATTTAATATTAAAGCATTCCTAAAGGATTGCTCAAAGAATGATTTTTTCCCCCGTTGTTTATGAAGATTTGAGACATAGTTCTAGAAGAACTAATAACTTAATATCAAGCATTCGTGAATGATTGCATAATAAAACTATTGTGATTTTCTTTGTCATTGTTGATAGAGGTTTGTGTTTGAGTTCCTGAAGAACAACACATTTAAAACTTGATATTATAAGATCTATTTGATCTATAAAAATAAAAGAGAGAAAATATGAGACAATATGTATATTTCTATGTCATTGGAAATGCTCCTAAAGTAGCAAATTAAGTGAGTATCTTCAAGAATATTTTTGAAAGATTAGTCACATTTGTATTTGAACAAAGAGTGGCTCTTGATCAAAATGGTGAAAGGTCACATTGAATGTCATTCCCAAAAGTGAATGGTTTATACTATTAATTTCATATAACCAATGTTGTGGTTATGGAAATTAGTGTTTGATCAACCTGATCACATTATACGATCAAAGTTTGGTTATGATTTTCTTCTTTCTTGTTGCATAAGATTTCTAGAAGGCCTGAATTACAAGGTAAGCAAGCACAAACTCTTTTCTACATAACTCTTGAAAACATCTTCTATGAATTGACGTTCTCTTATTTACTTCTAAATCCTTCAAGATTATTATATCTTAGATATGTATATTTTCTTACGAAATAAATTTATTCGATCTTGATCTTACATATAATATAAAATTTGGTGATGTCAAACTTGAAAATATGTCTTACTGACAATAATATGAAGTAAATTACTCGCCTGATAAATGTGTATGATTTATAAAGTTTTATTTGTTGAAAAAATTGTGTTTAGTTCTTTTTATATTTGATATATCGATGATAATGCAAAAGATGATTCAAGGCTTTAGAATATTTATTATATAATTTCATTTGAACATAATTATTTTGTTGTTCGTTATTGTTTCAAATGGATTAAAATAAATTAATCATATATTATTGTAGACCAGATGTTTACAAATCATGTTTCAAAATGTCTACTCTGAGTGTAATAAACAATCCCTGAAGGATTGCTTAAATAATGATTCATTTTGATCATTTGTGATATATTTTCCGAAGAACTACAAGATCAATGAATGCGCTTGAAGAGCTGTAATATTGTTACATGAAGGAACAAAGTTACACATTGAGATTGAATTATATTAATCTAAGTCTCATAAAAATCCATTGAGTTTTAAGATAGCCATCTAAATGGATATCATATTAAAAAAAATGGAGATATTAAATATCTCTATATTTGGAGAAAATAAGTGTAGTGGAAAAGTTATTTTTGTCTTTGATTTGACTGCACTTATATTAGTGCAATGAAAGCACATATTATTGTAAACCTGAAGTTTACATATTATATTATTAGTGCAATGGAAACACATATTATTGTAAATCAAAAGTTTATAAATTGTTGGCAAGACCAGTTGGGTTATCCCGGATCTATTATGATGCAAAAACTAGTTAAAAAATGGAGATTATTATGTCAACAAATTTGACTAAGAGTTTATTTTGTGGACTTTTCAGAAATCATTTGATAAGTATCATTTGTCAATTGATATTGAACAACTAGTAGCATATGCTCATAAAAATGGACTTGAAGATCCATTCTTTAAACGTCTAAAGTTAATTGTATAATTGATACTTATCATATCATACCTTATAAACTCTAGTTTGGTTATGAGACCATGTCTTATAAACTCTATTTTGGAAATCAATAATCTTGTTGAGATATTGATCTGCATCAAGCCAACAAATTACTATATATAAGTCCCCCCTTAATCTATCATTGTTTTTAGATTAACAACCTAATTTTTCTCATCCAAGTGAATTTTGGATGTGTTGTGTATATCACAATTGCTCCAATATAATGCACTAAGATAAATATTGAAATAATATAGGGAAAATATATTTGATATGAATCTCCATCTATCATTAATTGTGCTGAGGTAACTTATTTACAGCCCAGTAGGCTGATTATCATTTGATGGATTAGTTTTTCCAATATTAAGGGGAGATAATAAACAGCTGAAAATGTGAACCTGAAGTTCAAATAAATCATTGGAAATGAAATATTATTGTCTCATCTTGATCCTCAAGATATAACTCATTTGGAAAGTTAAACAAATCAAATATCAATTGCTAATACTCCAAACGAAATAGATGTCCATGTCAGATAATCTAATACTACAAATGAGTTTCAATCATGCCTGAAGCATGATAGATCCTTGAATAAGAAAAGGAGCTTAAAGAAAAGATAACCCAAACAAGGATATAGAAACTCTAAAGAGTTTTATGATATAATTGATTTTTCAGTTCCCGAAGAACTAATCAGGTACCTGAGACTTATGAAATATTAATAAATGTCATGAATGAAAGATCTCAATGAAATGAGATGGAACCGAAATGAAGTCAACGTCGACGTATTTTTAGATATAACATAGCGCTATATGTGATCATTAATAATGAGGATCATGTATTAAAGTCTATTAAAGATTATAGAAAAGGAAAATATCTGCAGATGGAAAGAGACAGTTCCAGTGAAATCAAACTCTTTGAACCTGTAGCCTGCACACTCGAAGATGTGAAGTTAAATGGATACATATGATTATTCCCTCGAAAAGAGAATTAGAATGGTAAAATACATACATATATATAGAGAGTTTGATATGTTCACCTGAAGTGAATTGGTCAATGTCTACATTTATTTTTAAGAGACATATATTATTTAGTCACCTGAAGTGAATTCAAGAACTTTTTCGTACTTGATTAAGTTTAATAGCACATGAAAGGCTCAAATTATATGAAAGATGTGCTACAATATATTTGTATGACTCACTTGATAGTGATATATGAAACTCCCTGAAGGATTTCATTTGCGTAATAAACACTATCAAAATTATTGAAAAGATGACATCATTTGTCCATTTTAAGGATTTGAAAATGAATTCGCTATAATCGATTTTATGATAATTGTATAAAATATTATTTGAAATCCTGAAGAGATTCTAAAATTTGTTATTATATAAATGTTGATATGGACAAATCTAATTGATTATGTACTAGAATGATTGTGATGTCACTTGATGTGAGTAAAGATCATGTCCTCAAGAAAATTACGAACAACTTGAATTGGTCAAGTGAGGACACTAATGTATTTTGCGCGCGCGCGCGCACACACACACACACATATATATATTGTGGTGTTTTAGTTTTGTCAATACAGATATTACAGCAAAGTCAAGCATACATTTTGTACCTCAGAGAAAGAACAATATTGCCCAATTGTTTGAAAATGCTAACACCACATCAAGGAAGTGGAGAATGCTTTTTTATTAAAGATTATGATTTTATACATACAAGAAACTTGCGGTATTCTAATTTTAAAAGGAGGCTCTTTCAAATAACTCAATATGAAGATATCTCAAGAGCCGCTAATTTGGAGAAGAGTATGGAGATAAATCATATCTTTCTACACAGTCACCACCAAGATTTTGAGTATCTACTATAAAATATTATTTAAACTTCATCGTTGTCTTTATGAGGGGGAGACAAAAATGTGTTCTGCACTCTTTTTCCCTTAACCATGGTTTTATCCCACTGGGTTTTCCTGGTAAGGTTTTTAACGAGGCAGATTATGACACAAAAGAATGTTGTACTCTTTTTCCTTCACTGAGATTTTTTCCCATTGGGTTTTTTCTTAGTAAGGTTTCAATGAGGCATATCTTTAATGGACATCCAAGGGGGAGTGTTATGAATATGTCTATTAGTGGATGTCCATCCATTACCCTTCCACATGCTTGTAACTCCCACTATCCATTGCCCTTCCACATGCTTGATCGATGGTGGCACCGAGAGGCATGGCAGTGAATGATACGATTGAGGAAGATGAAGCCATGTTTCATCTCTATTTTTTTTTATTAAAAAAACTGCTATTTTGTTTATTTTTAATCTGAACCATTCAATCTTTTTTTTACCACATGTCATTCATCCAAGACCCTAAATGGGGTAAATGGAGCATATGGTAAATGGAGCATACCTGAACTCACTAGTAAGTGGGTTGTAATGTGATCATTCATGTACCTATATGCGTCCTGTCGAGGCCACACTGAGTGATGTACCTGAACGCTTCTTTCTCAAGTGACCCTGACTCACCATAGGTAGGAAAGCCCTTCATTCTATGCTGACGGGTCCACTTTGAGCCCCGTCTCACGGGCTTGCTTATAAATAGGACCTACATTACAATGTAATGACACACCTGTGAAGCAATACAATATACTCTTTTGTTCTCCCTTTATCCTTTTCTCTCTACTTTTCTATGTTAGTACAATATCTTGCAATGTTTTGGATTAATTTTATAACAGTCTACATTTTTTTTAAATGTATGGATTCACTATTGAGACAATAAAAAGTTATTCTAAAATAATTTGATTTTGTTTATATTTGAGGTTCAAGATTATAGTTAGATTTGCCTCTAAAATTGATTTTAGTTTCAAGGTAGCATTTGCATAGCTAATTTTTAAATTTTATTTTTATACCTGGGTTCTGTTTAGGAATTTAGGGAAGAGATGACTTTGAAAAAAAGAAAGGGTGAAGTGGAAAAAAAAAAGGAATTTGGAAGACAAGAACACTTTCAATTTTTTTTATTATAAAGATTTTCTATTTTTCCCCTCTATTTCTATCCCACCAAAGCCGACCTTCAATCTCCAAAGCGAACTGTGGTTTATTGATAAATTGTCACATAAACTTACACAAATAATGTTATCTTAAACTTACTTTTTTATTTTTTTAACAAAAATCAATTTTTAAAAATTGTAGGATTCTATCAAAGTCTATCCATGATGAAGACGCTACTATCAAACTTCATTCTAAATAGTCAATGAAAAATCCCTAACACTGTGTTTGGTTGGAGTGAAATTGAGAAGAGAGAAATTAAAGAGAGAAGTTGGAGAGAAAGACCATACTTCTCCTGTTTGGTATGAGGAGAACTTGGAGAGAGAGACTAAAAAAAGGTGGGACCTGCACCTTTTTCTTTTCTCTGCTAGCATGCGAAGAAAGAAGGAAGAAATGGAACAATATTCTAATCTTCCAGTTTTGCCCTTACACTAGTACAAAACCTTTCTCCTTCTATGTTACAAAGATTAATTCTAGAACTAGAAGATTACTTTTTAACTGATTAATACATATCCGCTTCATTCTTTTTGTGAGCTCACTTTCCATTTCAAGATAGTATAATTTAAAAGATAGTATAACTTAAAAAAAAAAGATAGTATAATTTAAAGGCATTTTACAATTTATTTGACTAGTTTTAAAAAATGTTAAATGAAAAAACTCTACCGTAACGTAAAAAAAAAGATAAATCATGACAAATAAAAAACTTTCGTATGCTTTACTTTTATTTAAAAATATTGTTTACTAATATAAACAATATAATTTGTGTATAATTTTCTTCACAAAAATCGTATATTAATAAAAATATTAAGTTGTTAGCACAAGGATATTTTTGTCTTTTTTATAAATTTAACAAACTTCTCTCTCTCCTATTTCTCTTCTCTTTATTTTATACCAAACAATACATTAAATCTACTCTATTTCTCATCTCTTTCTCTCTTCTCACACTCTTTCTCACCTTTTTCTCTCTTCTTAATTTCTTCTCGCAACCAAACACACCCTAAGAGATGAAAATTCCACGTCAGATATAGTATTTGGATATCCAACGGTCATTAATTTAACGTATTTATACCGTCAGCGTATCAGCGCAGTCATTGGATCAAGATCTAACAGACTAAGTTTCAAGCTCAATTTTTTTTTAATTACAAAGAGGGCTACAAGCCAAAACTCTCTGGAATCAAAAAAATAATTAAAAGCTTCATTAAATTCTAGATCATTTCAATATAAATCCAACAATTACAAATACACAGAATATGTGAATGCAACAAATAAATGACAACTTGCAATCTTTTTCCTCAAATATGACCTTTTTTTGTTGAAAAGACTATGAAAATATATTATAAACCACAAAAAGGTCCTCTGGCACAAGGCGTAGCAAAAGAACTAAAAATCCATTGAGTTTACATTACAAGACAACTACATACAACAAAGGAAGAAAAAAATAATTAGGAAACTGCTATTAAACATTGCAAGAGATTTAGCCTCCATGTGAGGCAATCAAAATCGAACAACACGTAATACGATTTTAACCATCAATTGGTTTGAATCTTAACCTTTTCGGTGTAAAGAATTGAAATTTCGATAATAGTAAAAGCTAGGCAAAAAAATTTAGAAAACCCCCCAGCCCACCAAACTGAAAGAGATGATATAAAATATTACCATGATGGACTGTAGAAAAACCTAACCAACCAGAAATTAGATACCCGAGACAACCATAAAAGTTGCATTGAATGAACAAATGGTCTCTATCCTCCACACAGCCACAACCAGTCGAACATAAAGTATCATTAATAGCCAAAATGTATCTCCTAAACAAGTTGTCCTTAGTCCATATTCGATTTAATAACAAACGTCAAATAAAGATGTTAATTTTAAGGGGTATCACTTTAAGCCACAACACATGATTGAAACCCATATTGAAATCAACATCAACAGCCGTTAAGTTGATATAAGCGCTTTTTACTGTATACCGTTGAAAAGAATGATGTTTCCAAACCCACCTATCAGTATCAACAACCTGCAAAACCACATTAGACAATTGAGTCACACACTTCCTAATCAACTCATCCTCCGACGCAGACATCCTCCTACGCCACTTCCAAGCCTCCACATTAACAATTTAACACCCCACCCAAAACATACATATCAACAACAATTATTATATGTCAACTCAAAAAGTCTTTTAAATCTAACATCTAAAGAACTCATCAAGCCACGAATCCTCCAAAACAAAGTAGTCGTACCATCACCCACATTTTTTTGTTGTGTTAACCCTCCAATTTTTGAAGAAAGAGATCTTTATAATTCAATGTTCCATTGAAGATAACTAAAATCTGACAAATTATATTTTCACATTGAAAAGTCTAACTCAATTTCTCCTTAACCATTCATCATTTGGTAGAGTTTATCAACCACTTGAGTTAAATCACTTGATTTAAATATGACATCTTATGTGTACTGACTTTGCATATCTTATGGACAAAGTAGTAATAATTGAATAATAGTCGTTCGGCTAATTGAAAAAAAAAAACTTATGAAATTTTTTTTTTAGGGAAAAAAACATGAAATTTGTTGCGTTATTATGATCACAAGTGTATTTTGTTCTTTTATAAATTTTGAGAAGGTGGAACTGAGTTTGACACGTTAGAACTTGTAGGTGTAGGTATACATCTGCCTTTCTATTTAATAATTAAAAACAACTAGACTTTAACCCGTGCGATGCACGGATTTATTAGAGTTTCATGTATAAGTATCAAATTGATTATATTATTAGAAACATTTAATGAAATACAACAGTGTTTTAAAAAACTAAATCGATTCATTAATTAACTATATGATGTATATATTCCATACAAAAAAAAAATAAAGAATATGAAATCAGACATATATATTCCCTAACTTGAAATGAGACATATATATATTGCTTATAGAAATGATATAAGTAGCTATCTTAAAATAATGTAGATAATTTGTCAAAAAATTTAGTC
>Ga0315914_1000732_pt1 | contig 44268 bp, 31 predicted proteins | sample MpolenodulesMG_FD_203920 | JGI IMG/M metagenome (GOLD analysis project Ga0315914, IMG submission 203920) | Medicago polymorpha root nodule microbial communities from Los Angeles, California, United States - elongated nodules | ecosystem: Host-associated > Plants > Roots > Nodule | place: USA... | reverse complement strand
GATAGTTTATGAAACAAAATACCCGACAACCCTAGCTCAGAACGATATTGATTGTTGAACGGCTTAGAATATCGCACCAGTCCCTGTGGAGACGATAACATAAATACTTACTTTTGTTGCTACATCAGGCGTGTCTTAACTGGTTAAAGGAGGGAGATGCTAACACAAGATTTTTTAATGGGATCATGTCTTCTAGGCGGCGTCATAATGCTATACAGTGGTTACATGTCAACGGTGTCCAAGTTGAGGGAGTACAAAATATCCGTGATGCTGTTTATTGTCATTTTTCAGCTCATTACAAAGCCTTAAGTATGGATCGGCCAAGGGTGAAAAATTTAAAATTTAACCGTTTGACTATGGCGGAGTCGAGTAATCTTATTTGACCTTTTACTATGGATGAGGTGAGAAAGGCGGGTTGGGACTGCGACAGTTTTAAGAGCCCAGTGCCGGACGGGATCAATTTTGGTTTTATAAAGCAATTTTGGTCGGAGTTGAAGGATGACTTTATGCGTTTTGTGTCTGAATTTCATCGGAATGGTCGGTTGACTAAGGGGGTAAATGCCACATTTATTGCTCTTATTCCCAAGGTTGACAGTCCTCAAAGATTAAATGACTTTCGCCCTATATCTTTGGTAGGATGCCTCTATAAGGTCTTGGCTAAGATTCTTGCCAACAGACTTCGATATGTTATTGGAAGTGTGGTCTCAGATTCCCAGTCAGCCTTTGTTAAGGGGAAACAAATTTTAGACAGTATTTTGGTAGCGAATGAGGCGGTTGACGAAGCATGTCGCCTTGATAAGGATATGTTGCTCTTTAAGGTTGATTTTGAGAAAGCCTATGACTCGGTTGACTTAAAATACCTGGAGGCGGTTATGGTTAAAATGAATTTCCCGACTTTGTGGAGGAAGTGGATGTTAGAATGTATCGGTACGGCCACAACTTCAGTGTTGGTTAACGGCTGCCCCACAGATGAGTTTCCCATCGAGAGAGGTCTTCGACAAGGTGATCCTTTGTCCCCGTTTCTATTTTTACTGGTTGCTGAAGGTTTTAATGTTCTTATGCCGTCGTCAGTAGAGGCAGGATTGTTTAACGATTATCACGTGGGTCAAGGTACTAAACTATGTCTTTCTCATCTACAATTTGCTGACGACACTTTGATTATTGGCAAAAAATGTTGGGTGAACGTGCGGTCTATACGGGTTGTGCTATTGATTTTCAAACACTTATCTGGCCTTAAGGTGAATTTCCAAAAAAGTTTATTGACTGGAGTGAATGTATCTGATACCTGGTTGAATGAGGCATCTCTTCTGTTGAACTGTCGAGTTGGGACTCTTCCCTTTGTGTATTTGGGCCTTCCTATCGGAGGGGATCCTCGTAGGTTGGATTTTTGGAAACCGATTGTGAACAATATTATTTCTAGATTGTCGAACTGGAAAATTAATTTCTTTCGTTTGGTGGTCGCCTGATCCTTCTTAAATTTGTCCTATCATCTCTTCCGGTTTACTGTCTTTCCTTCTTCAAGGCCCCCACAGGTATAATTTCTTCTATCAAATCTTTATTTAAAATTTTTTTTAGGGGGGGAAGTGAGGATTATAGAAAAATTGCGTGGGTTGATTGGGATTCTGTATGTTTACCGAAGGAGGTGGGAGGTTTAGGTGTCAGAAGATTAAGAGAATTTAATATTGCTTTGCTTGGTAAGTGGTGTTGGCATATGTTGGTTGATAAGGAGAGTTTATGGTACCGGGTCTTAAAATCTAGGTACGGGGAGGAGGGTGGGAGGTTGAAGGATGGGGATAGGGAGAGTTCGGTGTGGTGGCGGATGATGACTGGCATTCGTTAGGGTGTCGGTTTAGGTGTAGGGGACTGGTTTGGTGATAATGTGCGTAGGGTGGTAGGCGGTGGTGATATGACTTTCTTTTGGACTGATAACTGGGTGGGAGGAGTGCCCTTAAGGGTGCAATTCCCTTGATTATTTGATTTAGCCGTTGACAAGTGGGTGACAGTGAAGGAGATGGAGAGTAGGGGTTGGATGGACGGGGGCGGTGCCTGGGAGTGGAGGAGGCGCCTTTTGGCTTGGGAGGAGGAGTCTGTTACAAATTGTTCTTTCTTGCTGCATAATATTGTTTTGCAGGACAATGCTCTAGACAGATGGCGGTGGCTACTTGATACCGTTGCCGGTTACTCCGTTAAGGGGACATATCAGTATATTACAACATCTGTTAACTCCTTAGAACGGAGTATGTTCGACGCTGTGTGGCAAAGGCAAGTCCCTCTTAAGGTCTCTGTGTTTACTTGGAGGCTCCTTCGTCAACGACTTCCAACTCGAGATAACCTTCTTTGTAGGGGAATTATTTGTCAAGATGGCACTTCTTGCATTGGGGGGTGCGGCTTTTCTGAGACTGTGGCTCATCTCATTCTTCAATGTGACGTCTTTGGTTCAGTGTAGTACTATGTTTATCGGTGGGTATGCATTTCTTTTATTGCTCCTGCTACAGTTGGTGACCACTTTCAGCACTTTGGTCAATTGACAGGTTTGTCGAGGTATACTAATTCTTTTCTGACAGTAATCTGGCATGCTTGTGTTTGGGTCAAGATTATGTCTTTTAAGTGGCTGAAGGCAAATATGCCCAACTTTGTCTTCAATTATGATGTCTGGGGACAACATCCTTTATTATGCATGGGTGTGCTGGTGTAGTTTTTTTGTCTATTTTCTTCTGTTATTTGTTTTACCTTTTGAATTAAGACTGTACTAAACTTTGTTTTTGTTGGGTATTCTTTTTTGCACATGTTGTGCGAGATGAATCATCTGTGGTAATTTAATATATTTCATTTTAACTTGTTAAAAAAAAATGGTACAATAAAATGACAGAAAATAAAATAAAAAGTAATGTTGTGCAATAAAATAAATTTATACGGAAGACTGTGTTAACTGTCAGACTATCATCGCTATTTCAAACCTGAATAGAGGCACATTAGCAAGACTTGTGATCAAACCGCTCTTTGTTATGAATATGGAAAAGTCTACACTCAAACGCAAATAGTTTTACAGTCTTTTTAAAAAAGAAACTAAATTATCCTAGAAAGGATTGAGAATAAACACACAACAAAAAACAATCGAAGAAAAACTAAATTAAAGAAGTAGAACTTGTCTTCCTATGGATAATACTTGGGTGACATTGTGGTTAGTGATATTGGCCAACCACAATGTCACACGTGTATAAAGAAACAAAAAAATATTATGAAAGAGAAAGAAGAAAGACACTTGTGGCATTGTGGTTGGCCAATGTCACCAACCACAATGTCATCCAAATATTACCCGTCTTACTATCATCATCCATATCTGTATGGAATAAAAAGAGAATGCATGCGCAAAAAAAAAAGTAAAGAAAGAAAATGAGACTTATATAGATAGTAAGAGAGGACGCAAATCAGAATGAGAGAAAGAGATGCAACAGATGGCTTGTGAAGAGAGATGGTTTTGAAATGAAGACACACTCCACAATAAATTACAATATTTAAATTTCTAATTTCCTAAATGAATTAGAAGTAATTACATATAGATGAAAGAATCATATATAGATGCAAGGCCCATATGATAGATCAATTAAATCACACATTCACACACAACATACAATTTACAAATGTGGCTTAGCTTGGATGTTGGGGTCTAGGAGTTTTTATTTTAAGGGTGTTTTGTGGGTGAGTAGTGACGATGGACAGTGGTGAATATCATGTTTACGGTGTTTGTTTTTTTTTTGGAGTCTTTTAGGTGGTGGATATCCTTGTTAAAATCACGGGAATTAAAAAAGTGGATATTTGTATTAAAGTTGTTTGTAAATTGTAATCACTATTGTTTTTACAATTTTATCCTTAAGAGAGAGTTAGTTTATGTTTTTCATATGCTATTTATTGTTGATTGAAGAAAAAGATGTATAATAAATAGAACATGTATGTAAAGAAATAATTAATGTAGTTGGAAATAACAAAAAAAATCTTATAAAAATGGACAATTTTGTTTTTCAAAAGGTTCTTATAATTTGAGAGGGAAGTAATATTATCACAAATAAATAATGAAAATTGAGATGAAAATAAAAAGGTAATGGAGCCGAGAAGGAATATAGAGCATAAAGAAGAAATGTAGAAGGAGAATACAACTTAAACCTGCAAAATAAAAATTAAGTGAAATCAAAGGATAAGATTAAGAAGTTAGCAAGTTCAGATTAATGTTCAAAGAAACAAAAACAAAAGGACGCTGAGAGAGTAAGAGTTGAGAACCACCTGACGACCAAACCAGAGAACTGACACACACAACTGCCGCTCAAAGGAATGGGGACAGAACAACAAAATGAGAGAGCGTATAAAAGAGAGGTGCAGAAGAACATAGGAGGGTCAGATTTTAGAATTCAAAATTGTTGAAGATTGTCATTTTTATATAAAAATAAAATGACAGAAGTTGGAGCCTTGGAACCCGTTGAACCTTTAATGTGGAAATGAGAAAACCTAAAGTCACTTTTGGTAAGTGCAATTCCAATGTTCATCGGCAAGTGGAAAGTCACAGAAGAATAAACTGAGTTTTTTTTGGAGAGAAGAAAAATGCATTGAGTTTAATGAGAAAATTTTAAAAATAAAAAAACAATACTAATAAGCCAATGAGAGATGAGAAAAATGATAATACATTAATGGGGTCATTGGAAAAATTGCAGCGGTCATTATTGTTTTGTTACATGATTACAAAAATTTAATTTAATCAAATAATAAAATTAACAGATAGAATTAGGCTGATAGTTTCCCCTTTTAGCAAATATTAGAGAAGTGCATATTGGAAGGAATTAACCATAGCATGACAAATGGCAGATTTGTCAAAAAAACCTAACATTGCCTTATTATTATAATCAATAAAAGAATAAATAAGTATTGATATTTAATTTTAGCGATTTGGTTCAGTTTTGAGAAAATGATCCGATCCAATTCGATCCGAGCAGTTTTAACAAAATAACATCAAATACATCAAAAAATAATAACGATTTCAACATCTATCATAATAATCACTTTTAAGTGGCTGTTTTAAATAGTATCGTCGTGTCCAAGATTCGGTCCAGGTTCGTTGGTCTCCGCCACCCACCCAAAAAAGCACAATCTATGTTTTAAAATTATTTTCGTTACACGCGCTCTGTGTAAGTAAAGAGCACGTACCTTTTATGTTTAGGATGATTTTAATAATTTGTTTAATTTAATAATTTTTAATTATTGTGAAAATAATCGAAAAAGTAGCGTTTTCAAGTTTTAGCAGTGAAAGGAGGAGCGTGACGCTTGAGCGCGTACGTGAGTGATGAAGCGAATAATAGTAATAGCACTTTAAATATATGTACCCGTGGTAAGCACGTGACTGCGCACACAAAAAACAAAACCAAATTTGCCTTCGCCTTTCACTGAATCGAACAATACAAATTTCATTTCCACCACTGCTAGATATCACCACTATAAAGTTGTGGTGATTGAGTAGCAGCATCTAATTGCGCACTCACTCGCACACTGTGCTCCTTTTTCATTTCAACGCAACCCAAAATCCCTCATGACGACGTCGTTTGCAGCAGCGGCGCTCAGAGACCCCAAGCTTCAGATCCCTACCTACCATGGCTTCCGCTCTTCTTCATCCTCCGCCGCCGCTTCTTCACTCTCCCGCAATGCCCTCTCCATCCCTCGCTCCTCCTCCTCCCTCATTCGCGCTGTTTCCACGGTTCACTTTCCTTTCCATAATCATACTTTTTTTTTTTTTATAATTATTATGTAATTATATGGTGCTAGCTACAGTTTGGATTCTATATTGTTTAATTTCATTTTGTTAAGTCTATCAACTTCTGATCGAAGACGTGTCTCGGTGTTTGACACAGACACATGTGATTATATTGAATTACGTAATTTTCTCAAAATTTTAGTATGTCAGTGTCTGTGTCTTGTGTCCGTACTTCGTAGTTATTAATTTATAGTTGTGGTTGAAAACTTAGCATTTCTTTCTTTGTAGCCTGCGAAGTCTGAACCTGTAACGGAGAAAAGGAGCAAAGTCGAGATATTCAAGGAACAAAGTAATTTCATAAGATATCCTCTTAATGAAGATATGTTGAATGATGCACCTAATTTAAGCGAAGCTGCAACACAATTGATTAAGTTTCATGGTAGTTATCAGCAGTATAACAGAGACGAGCGTGGTTCCAGGACTTACTCGTTTATGATAAGGACCAAGAATCCTTGTGGTAAAGTTTCCAATCAGCTTTACTTGACTATGGATGATCTTGCTGATCAGTTTGGAATTGGGACGCTTCGTTTGACTACTAGACAAACGTTTCAGCTTCATGGTGTTGTTAAGAAGGATCTTAAACATGTGATGGGGGAGATTATTAGGAATATGGGCTCGAGTCTTGGGGCGTGTGGTGATCTTAATAGGAATGTGCTTGCTCCCGCTGCTCCGATTTTGAGGAAAGATTATCTCTTTGCTCAGGAAACTGCGGAGAATATTGCTGCACTTTTGACTCCTCAATCGGGTTTCTATTATGATGTTTGGGTAGATGGGGAGAGAGTTATGTCAGCGGAACCGCCTGAGGTGATTCAGGCACGAAATGATAATTCTCATGGTACAAACTTCCCGGATTCAGCTGAGCCCATCTATGGAACTCAGTTCTTGCCAAGGAAATTTAAAATTGCAGTTACTGTGCCAACTGATAACTCTGTGGATATTCTTACAAATGATATTGGTGTTGTTGTTGTCACTGATGATAATGGGGAGCCTCAAGGATTCAACATATATGTAAGATGAATTTATATAACGGTTGATTAAAAGATTTTTCAGCCGTCGGTCTAACTGGGATTTTGTAATTATTTTTGCAGGTTGGTGGGGGGATGGGAAGAGCACATAGGAATGAAGCCACTTTTCCCCGCTTGGCTGAACCATTGGGTTATGTTCCAAAAGAGGATATTTTGTATGCGGTGAAAGCAATTGTTGTTACACAACGAGAAAATGGAAGAAGAGATGACCGCAAGTATAGTAGAATGAAATATCTGATCAATTCTTGGGGAATAGAGAAGTTCAGAAGTGTAACTGAGCAATATTATGGCAAGAAGTTTGAACCTTTCCGCAGCTTGCCAGAATGGGAATTCAAAAGTTATCTTGGGTGGCATCAGCAGGTTAGTTCTCTTTCGAGTGTATAATATCAATGTATTTATGCTTGCTTGTAGGTAACTCTGTTATTGTTTGTTGATGCATACCATTCGTAGTTACATAGACTTCCACATGATAGAAAGTTTTTGGATAGACTTTTGACATGTTTGATGTCTTTTCATGGATTTAATAGCTGATATGATGAGAATGGATCTTTATGTATGCCATCTCACCTGCAAGGTGTACACTTTGTTTCAGTTTTGTTTTAACTGAAAAGGTATGCTAGGCATAACATTGAAACTGACAAAATATCTGGCTTAGTAGTTAAATGAAGTTAATAGTTAGTTCTGATGTTTCGAGGTATTGTAGATTTTGCTTACCCCATTCAACTGTAAATATGCATATAAATTTTTGATGTGTGACTATGTGAGAAAACTACATGTTATCTCCTATATATGTGGCTAAGTAATCTGCAGGTAGCTCATTCTTTGGTGATACTGCCTTTGGCTAAACTATAGCTCCATGTCTTTATATTTTGTTGGCTCATTTGTTGGATTTCATCTTCCAGGGTGATGGCGGTTTATATTGCGGGCTTCATGTTGACAATGGCCGTATTGGTGGAAAAATGAAAACGGCACTGAGGGAGGTTATTGAAAAGTATCATTTGAATGTTAGGTTAACTCCAAATCAGAACATCATATTGACTGATATTCGTGCTGCATGGAAACGTCCCATTACAACCATTCTTTCTCAGGCTGGTCTGCTGGTGAGATGTTCACAACTTAATTCTTACATATTATTATATACCCTTGCCCTGTTTGTTTATGTTAAGATATACTCCCTCCGGTCTCAAATATAAGAAAATATTCCTTTTTTAGATTCATTGAGTACTTAATGTATCTGGTCTACATTGTAAAGCAGATACATTAATTATTCAATGAACCTAAAAAAAGAATCTTTTCTTATATTTGAGACCGGAGGGAGTATATGCTAATAAAAGATTGAATTGAATCCGATTGTCCCTGCTCAGGTGACATTTGACGTTGTTTGTTAACCTTACACTGTGTCATTTAGAGGTCATAATTAGTAGTTTCATCCTTTCACTGTGTTGGGTTTAGAACACGTAAATTATTCGTACAAGCCCCACATTTTATTTACTATTCCATTATTTCAGGGATGTCCATTTGTATTTTTTAGGTGTATGTAAACCTGATCAGCTGCTGCTTTGCGATGACATATTTTTTATGGGGATAATGAAGAAATGTTTTCCACTCACTTTTGACTGCTGCGTATATATAAGGAATTATGCAAAACAGTTTTAAGAGAGAAAAATCCAAGTTATCCTAAATTACTCCTAGATCCAATCTCTATATTACAAGATATCCATATATTCTAACAAAAATTCACTTTAGTATATTTGGTTGTACATTGGTTAACTTCTTTAAGACCTTGCTTGGCTCCATGCTAATTGTTTGTTTTATTTTATTTAGGTCTATTACCTTTTCCCCCTTTTGTATTATTCTTGTTTTGCAGTGTATGTCCGTGTGCGTCTGTACACACATGTATGTATATTCCATTATTAGGCCTGTTCTGACTCTCTTTTGCTGTGACTAGCAACCAAAATATGTAGATCCCCTTAATGTAACAGCAATGGCATGCCCGGCTTTTCCATTATGTCCCCTGGCTATTACTGAAGCTGAACGTGGGATACCAAGTATTCTTAAGCGGATTCGTGCCATGTTTGAGAAGGTATTGCTGCTAGATAAAAGTGTAGTATTGAAGTAAATGACACTATTGATTTGATGGAGATCACTAATTAGGAAACTTTCTAATTATCCCTTCCCAATTCAGGTTGGTCTGAAGTATAGCGAATCTGTCGTTGTAAGGATAACTGGCTGCCCTAATGGCTGTGCTAGACCATATATGGCAGAACTAGGACTGGTTGGTGATGGCCCAAATAGCTATCAGGTTTGTTAATCAGTGGTTGAACTCACTTACGGTTCTGTGAAAAATTCTAAATCCCATCTTGATAATCTCTCTCATTTTCTCCCTTCCTTCCGATGTAGGTTTGGCTTGGAGGCAGCAGTAACCAAATGTCATTAGCTCGAAGTTTCATGGACAAGGTGAAGCTTCAAGACCTTGAAAATGTTTTGGAGCCATTGTTTTATCATTGGAAGCAAAAGCGTCAATCTAAAGAATCATTTGGTGACTTCACAGCCCGACTGGTAAATTTTGACCTTTATGCTATTTGTTGCATCTTGGAGCCCCTTTAACTTTCTTTTGAATATTTAAAGTTCTTATTATGAATGTTAGTGTTAGTTATGTTTGGCGAAAATGACACCATTGTTTGTTTATAGGGATTTGAGAAGCTTAAAGAATTTATTGAGAAATGGGAGGGTCCAGTAGTAGCATCAACACGCCACAACCTGAAGCTTTTTACTGATAAAGAGACATACGAAGCAATGGATGGATTAGCTAAGCTTCAAAACAAGAGTGCTCATCAGTTGGCCATAGAAGTTATCCGCAATTATGTTGCATCAAACCAAAATGGAAAAGGTGAATTTTAATTGACTCGCCCATTGAAGATGTATGTGATGTTGCATTTTGGTTGACTGAGAATGGCGACTGAGCAAACTCTCTGTTACTGTGCGGTAACCCTGAGGATAGACTAAATTAATGTTTGGTTTTATCAACTTTTGTATAAAACAAGCTTTCAGCTAGAGTCTTTTGGTGCTTTATTTTCATTATGAGTTTTCTGAAGACAAAATAAGCCCCTCTATTTATTTTTGGTTTTCCACAACTCCAGGTTTTTCTTCAATTAATCCTGTTTGGTACGATATGTTGCTCAGTTTTGTTTTTGCTTCTTTAAAGTCAATCAATCAGGATCTACTAACTGTAATAGGCAGTAGTTATAAGCTACATATTGTGGTGCGGCTGCGAACCATATGATCTGTTTTGTCTGGAATACAAGTGTTTTTTTACCATGATCTATACGTGCACTTGCTTTGTTTTTACTTTTTACAACGATGGTAATTTTAATGAAATTGTAAAGGAATTGAATCGTGTGGAATGGATTTTGGTTCATTGTGTATGTGTTTGAGTTTGATCTTTCATTTCATGTGTATGTGGAAAAAAAGAAAAAAAACTTCTGGGAGTTTTTATTTTATTTTATTTTATTTTAACCTTTGACAATAACAGAAATTGATACAAGAGCAAATTGATAGAAGAATTTAAATTTAAATTGATGAAAATGACTTTGATGGAGAAATAAATGGCAAAGTGAAAAACATGAGACAAGTTATAAAAGTGCATGTAAGTGAACTGACTAGAACTACATCTGAGAACAACAGATTGGCAAGACAGGAAGTTGACAAAAGTACTAAATAGACAGTATACACGGAGAGAATAGAACCTGACAAAGTTCAACAAACAACATAATCAAAGTGGCTAAAAATAGCAAAGCGACGAGAAACAACAGTAGTACTGAAGAGGTTGCAGAGATGAACGTGTGCCTATTTTTATTCTTGTGTATGAGAGCTAAAATAATTATATATTTAAGAGAATAATTGAGAGAGTGACACAGTGACACATGATATAAAGGATATTAGCTCATACGTGCACTAACAATTTCCATACATTCCCTTGGACACAATTCTTCCATGAACACACAACAATGTGATATGGAGAATTATTTATTTAGTTATTTATTTGTGTCTATGGAAGGTGCTTTATTGCCAATACAAAAGCTGCCTTTTCTCTTCCTTGATCACTTCATGGCTTTTGGTGGGATTCTAATAGCTGAAACAAACAATGTCATCACAAGTTTAGTCAGTTTTCTTTCTCAAAATATTTATGATTCATTACTAGCTATGAAAAAAACTATGTTTCAATTGCAACTAATACAAGATTATAAAAATATCAAACTATATCTTGTAGATGATAAAATTGAGAAAATAACTAATACAGAATTACATCACAAAAATGACTCTCAATTTTGGACAAATTTTTTCTTCCAATTTTTTTTCTCATACACATAATTATAAAAAGGTGATTTGAGCACAGGTAGTGTATAAATGTCTAGGATTACTCGTTGCCACGGATAAATTGAAATTAATTAGTTGAAAACAAGCTTTTTTTCGCATACAAAAATTTAGATTTATAGGGTCCTCCAGCAAAAAATCCGGATTAGAACTCAAGTCACAAGCTCATCAGTGTGAGCGGAATGTCTAACTATATGTGTTATCCGCAATTGGTTGAAACAAACATTTTCAAATCAAATGAATAGAAGAATATCTTACCTCCACATTGCATTCCCGCTGGAAGCTTCAATCCACAAGACCGTGCAACAAATATTGCCTTTGGAACATTCACAAACTTTTCAGCTCCTTTAGTGATGAGTTTGCAAGCACATGGGATATTAAAGCTTCTAAGGACTTCACAACACCCTGGTGATGGTGGAATCCTTGGTCCTGATTTCTGAACAAACTTTGAGCATTCTGATATAAGTGCTGGAAGGCTTCCTCCACATTGAGCTGAAACTTCATTTGTGTTGTATATTAAAGTTCCAAAAACAACCAAGATTGCCAAGGTCAAACAAGTGCTACTAGTTGCCATGTTCTTGTTAATTACAATATATGCAAAATTCTATACAATTGTGTTGTGTCACACCAATGCAATGAAATAAGAATTGGTTTGCGTTTATATATATACAAGTGTTGAAGGAGGGACAAGAAATGACACAAGTTATCGTACCTTGTTTTTATTTTTTATATTTTTATTATTTTTTCTTTGACTATTTTTTTTAATTAAATATTGAACTTTTTGTTACTATGTAGGGAGCAACTATAAATTATACACTAAATCATCAATCTAGTCTCTAAAATATCACAACTTAATTTTTTCAATTTAATCCTTAAATATATAAATATGTCAAACGATCTCTAAAATATATAAAATCCGTCAATTTAATTCATAAAGTATATAAAAATCCGTCAATTATTATCTAACATCTCGATGATTAAATTGATGGATCTTATGTACCTTGGATATTACTTAGCATATCTATATATTTTGAAGACTAAATTGGAGAAACAATAACCAAGTGATTAAACTCAAGTGATTAATGAACTTCATAAAAGGACGAACCGTTCATGAGAATGCAAGTTCGACTCCTGAGTCACTTAGTGGAACAATTCTTGACCAATAAACTCAAGATTACTAGGACCCCTTTCCACTAGAAAAGATGATATATTATGAACTAAATTAATGGTTTATTTAATTACTACATGTAACATTCGAATGAAATCATGAACGACTTCCTGTGTAGATTACAATGTACAACCTGATCCATATATACATTAATTTATTTACTTTATAAACTGATCCCCAAATGGTCATGATACACAGACATGTAAAACCCTTTAGCATAGGAATTTAAGAAGCAAAAGCCTAGTTGTTATCTTGCTTCATCTGGATACTACATTCGGCAGGACAAACATGTAACATTCCAGTTGCAATTTGGGACAACTTAGATAAAACTTATCTTGGAAAAGTGATTATTACTAAGATAAACACTTTTTGGTGTAACTAGCAAGAGAAATATTGTTTTGACGAGAATGGGCAATATGCGGCCGTTGGTATATGCTGTCGGCGGACGAAAGCAAACAAAAGGATAGGCCCATAGCCCTATATTTTTGGGGACGAGTCCTTGTAAAATTTGCCAACTTCATCTATTAATGATTTTTATTTTTTTTACTTTTTTTTGGTCAAATAGGATAGCGGCAGAGAAATTCACCTTAAAGATGAATAAGTGGGGTGTCCGGAGTTCGAACCCCGGCCCCCGTATAAATTATGCATAATTCCTTACCAAGTGAGCTAAGCTTACAGTGACATCTATTAATGATTTAATTGGTCAAGATTAACAAGTTAAACCTTAAAATGTGCTTGTGGAAATTAACAAACCGCGCAAACATACTATATATATATATATATATGAAAAAATTTCCTTCAAACAATTGAACTTAGAAGATCATTTAGGATTTAAGCTAGATCGTTAAGCGGTTATTAGTTGATAGGTTTAAGGATACAATCTTTCTATTAAGGTGTAGAAACATTGTGGACGAAGTTAACAAAGTAAAATGTGAAAATGAAAAATACACCTGCATAAAGTGTGCAAAAGTAAAAAATAAAGGGAATATTTATATATATAAGTGAATTTTATATAGTGAGGAATGTATTTATCTAGTAGGTGTAGTATTATGAAATAGAAATAAACTTCTTTGTATGAAGTTTGATTTTACGATTTATAGACTATAAAATAAACTAACTTCTAACATGCATGGATGTCATATGTCATCTAACTTTAAGTAAATAAAAAGCAAATAAAGTGGGGGGAGTTTGCAATTTGATTTGATTGTGCTAAACAATTGAGTTTATTACAGAAAATTAAAAAGGGTTTTGATTGTAGATTTTAACAGTGGTTAAGATTTTTTAAATCTTCTCTATTTCATTGTTGGATTAACATAAACAATTATCAGTTATGAGACAAATGTTGTATTTAAGTGGTGCGTTCGTGGGATTTTAACGTCCCTCCATATGTTAAGTTGTTCTTGATGACCACCCTAAGTTTATGCGCGTGATACAGGATATATGGTCGTCAATCCTGCAGGGTCTTGTATGCCATCATAGGTAATTGAAACATAAACAAAATTGGTATTTCTAAATTTTTATCTAAATGATCTACCTATGCCTATGAATCTTAAAAGTTCACCACATACCTTGACTTGTCCATAGCAAATTAAATGGATAGGCCTAACCCTATCTTACTAAGGGGACAAAATAAAGCTTACAATGCAACGTTTGGTCAGAGACTCCCTAAAATTCTATGATCAGTTAAAGACTCTAGATATGCCACACTCCTAAAATTCGCAAAAACATTAAGATCTTTGCATATAAAAAATTAAATAGATCTCAAAACATGACTAAATAAAAGATATGTAAAATATCTTGGTTGACATAACCACCATCCAGACCAAATCTATTAAATGTATGTTCAACAATTTGGTTTGATTACCAACAATATTCTGCCTTAATTTTTGTCCAACCTTGGATTTGGCTCATTAAGATAAGGGAAATGCTAACCGGTGCCTCCGGGGCACTGGTTAAGGATACTAAAAAGGGAAATTATATAGTAATTATTGTATTGAAAACTGTGTAATTAATCCATAAATAAGTCAACAAAGTTTTCTTTTATGGTAATAAATTCCTTTTTTTGTATGCTTAACCAGTACTCCGGGAGCACCGGTTAGCATGACCCTTAAGATAATTTATATTCAACAAATATACATTGCCATAATGAAATCCTTGTGGATTTGCATCCACTAATTCCAAGTTCAAATTACTATTCTCATTATAATTTCGCATAGCCTCTAGATCGACAAAAGTTTGTGGCTCTTGAACCGTGTTTCTTGGCTCTTGTTGAGTTTTTACTTCTTCAAGGGATGTACATTTGTTTAAATATTATGACTTTTTCTATTTTTATTTAATGTACTGTGGCTTTGTTTTTTTTTTTTTTGTGTGGATATAAATGTACATTTGAAATCAACTTCGTTTACAAAGTTGGCATCTTACAACAATGAGAATAAGACAATACAATTCGTAACGGTAAAATTATGAAACTCTTCAAAATAACGAAATAATTAATCTTCTTTTTTGACGGAACGAAATAATTAGTCTAGTTAATTAAACACATGGTCTCCTTTTGGTAACACATGCTCATTGAAATTCCCATATAAGTCTTTTTTTATTGTGCAAGTAGAGGGCCGAACCCCATAAATAACTCCTTTATATGGAAAATGGTCATTATTTATGATTCTTTCATATTTGATTTTTGGGTGAAAGATTCTCTCATTTTTAAATCAACTTTTGTATCAAAAGGATTACTTTTAACTTACAATATATCTCAAGCAACTCAGCTATACTTTATTGTGCACCCTCCACCCTTTTGTTTTTATAAACCTAAGAGAATTAATATAAAGTATATTGTATACAAGGATAATCAACCCGGTTACATATCAAACAGAAAACGGCATGAATGCAAGCTTGATCATGAGGATTGCTACACCAATCCAATAAACCACCAACATGGTTTTAATTTGTGAAATAAAATTATAGTAATTTCCAGTTGCTTTCTATAAATATTAATATCATTTTCATCTCATTTTCAAGATTAAGCACTATACCTACTGTTGAAATGTGTCTCAAAATTGACGCTGAAGACTGAAAAAATCGTAGCACGTTTGGATGGGATCGTGACACGATTTTGGGTGTGTTTTTGGGAGGCTGTCACTGAAAAAATCGTGGCACGATGCAGAGGCAACGTGGCACAATGAAAATGTGGCACGATACAGGAGCAACGTGGCACGATGCAGGATTTAAGATCAAGTATTGTACTGTTACCAACTCCAATGTGGCACAATGCCTCGGGGTCTGTGCACTATTTAAGGCTTCATTCTTCATGTTTTTGGAAGAGCTTCATGAGAGAGAAACTTGGTAAATCAAAGGGCGTAACTTTAGGGTTGAGGGTCTTTGATTAGGGTTTTCTTGGGTTGGGAAACATTGTAAACACCTTGGGTGAGTGAAAATCATTGAGTGTCTTGTTCTTCGGTGAGATTGAGAAAAGGGTAGAAATTAGGGGTTATTCTTTGTGAGCTTGTTGAAGCTAATTTCTTATAACCCTTTTGTGTCTCCTTTGTAAGAACACATTGGTGGATTGGAGAGATCAATCGTAGATCAAGTTGGACCGCACTGGGTAAACATTTCTTGGTGTGTTTGTTCCTCTTCTCTCTTTATCTTTTGCTTGTGGTTACTTTGATATTGGTTACTACTTTCCTTTACTCCACACATCATAGTTTTATTAGTGTGATTTTGAGTCCGAATTCACAACATTTACATACTTCTGTCTCTAAAAATAAACTCTCCTTAGAGATAAAAAAAAAATCTTCCCTATACTATACATTCTTTTAGGAAATTGTCTCTATACTTATATGTCTTCAAATATAAGACCATTTTATTACTAAATATAGTTATTACTCCCCGTATCAAAATAATTGTTTTTTTTAGCATTTTTTCTCTATCTCAAAATAATTGTCATTTTAGAATACCAACGTAACATTTATTATTATTTTTCTATTGTTATACCCTTATTTATTGAATTTCATCCAACTTAATTATTCCAGTAATTACAATTAATACAAATATTTCAGTAAATGATAGTACTAATTTTACCATTGAAATCAACACAAATAATCATTTCCTTAATAATCATGCACAAACTTTAAACAACTAATATTGTGAGTTGGAGGAATTTTTTTTTTTTTTAACAAGCTAAAATGAGATATATTAACATAAGCATATGTTTCCTAGCACAAGGAGTACAAAAAGAAGCAGAGCACAATTAAACACATATACACAAATAGATATTTTTAGTAACATCTATACCCAAAGTAGGATCATTTTTTTGAACAAGATGAAGTAGTATACATGGATTACTTACTTATTTCAATATATTTGAAAAAAAAAGGATTTAATTTGTATACATGAATAGTGTACACATGCATACAATCAAATAACACCAAATCGATATTTGTTTAGAAGTTTAAAGAACTACTCTCTTCGTCCTTATATCTAAGCACCATTTTGATTAAAAATTTGTCTCTAAAAAGTGATTATAAAAAGTAACATCGTAATGTGATTATAAAAAGTGAAAATTTGTAATTCCTTATGCACTTTTAGTCACGTTCTTGTTTAACTTTTTTATTTTATTTTTTTAATAAACGTTCTTGTTTAATTTTAGTTAGTTTAAAAATCAATATGTAATGGAATTGGTTATTAATATAATTACTTAAGAATTTCAATGATATTCGTCTTAAACCTCATCTTTGAGATTAATCACATTAAGACAAGTCAACTCACTATACCATATTAATAATAAATTAAATATTATTTTCTTAAATTGACACTCTAGTTTTGTTTATATTAACCTTTGGTTTTCAAAAGAAATGAGTCTTTGCTAATATAGATGTTTTGTTGGAAGATAATTTAAGTTTGATCAATGATTATTAGAATTCAAATTGAAACTCCTGTCTAAAGAAGCAAAATTAATGCTGAATTCAAAACCATACATGAGAATACAGCTTATGCTAAAAACAAAACAAAAGAAGCAGTTGAAATCGGAAGTGTAATTAAGCACACCTGTGTTTTTGATACACGTTCCATCCCGTTTCTGTGTATATATTTAAACATGCATGTTGGTCCAAATCTTACTTGCTCCAGCTATTTATTTTGTACAATTAAGCCACTTTGGGGGTTGGTTTCTTTGAAAAGTGTTAACCAATCAATTATAATGGACACAATGAGAAACCCAAGAGAATCTCAGTCCTATTGTTTTTGAGGGAGACAAACAAGATAGAAAGGTACGTAAAATATATCCTTATTCAATTCCTAGTTGTAGTATTACTACTATCATTTCACCTTGACTTTATATATTTAACGTATTTGTAAAAAATATCAATGCATGCATATAAACAATAATCTAAGTAGCCATTTATGGGAATTTCAAACAGAAACTAACGTAGATATTAAAAGAGATCAAGACTATGGCAGTAGTACGTAGTAACAAGATAAAGAATCTCAAATGCTTTGCCTTAAACGGCACGGACCACTGATTAATGTGTGACTGAGAATAGGTGTGAAACAGCATGACAAAGATATCTTGGTATGTGTGACTCCCCTTCAAAACTTGAGTTGACAAAGTCTTTCTTCTCAAAGTTTTTTTAGTAAACCATTAAATTGGTCTATGTCTTTATACTAAATTCTCAATTTGGTTCATGACTCTATTAATAACTCAAAATGGTTCATGCCTTTGTCAAATATCTCTTAAATTGGTCTCTGACTCTATTAGTTGTTTTGTATTTTGAGTGTTAATGGCTCAATGTCTTTTGAATATTATTTAATGGTTAATGACATAATGCCTTTTGGATCTTATTTGGTACGTTAATGACTTAAAATACAAAACAATTAATAGAGTCATGGACCAATCTGAGAAACGTTTGACAAAGACATGGACCATTTTGAGTTATTAATAAAGTCAGGGACCAATTTAAGAATTTGGTACAAAGACAGAGACCAATTTGATAGTTTACTTGTTTATTATTGTTACCTTCTCAAACTTTCATTATGCGACTCTTATATTTAAATACTTCTAAATTTCATAAATTCATTTAACACTTTACATTTATTCCACTGTTTCGCTTTTCCTATTACATCAGCAACATATCACATCTATCATATTGTTTTCTTTATCCTTATCTTCTCTCTCAAGATGTAGATAAGTTTTGAGTGTTTATGAATTTTTTCCTTCTATATATGTAATGTAATCTTAACAAATATCCAAAAGACACTTTTAACATTTTTCATTAAAAAATTATTTGATAACTTGTGATTTAAAGACATATGTCGAGAAATTTAAAGTAGAGTACAATTTTTGTGTTTAAAAATAATTTTTTAAACTTTTAAAAATTGGATACACAACTTTTGAGACAATATATCTAGATTGAGTTACTCAACATGTATCTGAACTATGCAATGAATATATTTAATATATAGAGGAGTGCTAGCAACACTCTCTTTAACATTCACTCTCATTGGATGAAATCAATGTGGATCCCACACTTTGGAAACGGATCCCACATAAAGTGGTGTAGTCGACATTGATTTCATCCAATGATAGAGTGTTAAAAAGAGAGTCTTGCTAGCATTCTTCTAATATATAAATCTATACTATATAAAAAAAATTAGACCGTTTTAGATTGACTTTTTCTCCTTCTAATTATACGTTTAAGCAAATTTGATTTTGTTGGTGTCATTAAAAAGATAAAAATTTATAGTCTACTTTCTGGTGTACTCTACTTCCTGGTGTCTCGTATGTAAGCAACAAATTTTTTTATGCCACTGTTTCAAATTTACTTTTAAATCTACTGTAATTATTCATATTTCAATGCTTTCAACACATTAGAAAGCACTCTCAAGGGTAAAATTGGAAATGTGAGACGGGAGTAACAATTAAAAACTAATAATTAAGTGTAAACCAAAATAGAATCAAATAAAGTGAAAATGATTAAGTAAATTTATGATTTCGCAAATGATCATTATAATGAAATTAAAAACATAATTGATGGTTGATTAATGAATGGCAAATGAATAAGCCAAGTGAGGGAAAGGAAGGAGGGCATTTTAGGTAAAAACAAAAAACAAAAACCAGAGAAGAGAAGTCTTTTTCAAATTCCCATGAAGAGGCAGTGCCCGACGTTGGGAAATAAATAACAGTCACACAAAAAGCACAGTGTCTAACGTTGTTGTTATTATTGTCATTTCAAAATCTCTGTTCTTCCCCTTCACGAGGTTGCACGCCTAGTACTTAGTACCGCTTCTTCCATTTATTATTACTACTACATACACCCTCCTTCTTCTTCCTTTCAGTTTCACACCCCTTCCTTCTTAAGTATAAACAAACACTCTTCGTTTTTCTTACACTGCATGAGAAAATGTCCTCAGCATTATCATCAAGAAAACCCAAATGGCACCACCATCCACCACCTCCTCCAACTCCAAGGATTCTCCATTTCCCTCGTCGTCCTCGCCGGAGACTCCCTTCCTCCTCAACCACCCGGAGGGACCTCAACAGCAACATGTTAGGGACATTGTTTGATAGAGAGAAACGTGCACCCGCTGAAGCTCCAATAAATGTTCCAATGGTGATGTTGGATCGGTGTGAAGAGAGGAGGGAGAGAGTTATTATTGAGAGAGGAGATGGATCGTTGTTGGAGGAAGAGAAGTGGAAGTTTCAAGTGGAAATGCTGAGAGCTGAGTGTAATTTGTTGAGGATGGAGAAGGAGATAGCTGTTAAGAAGTTGGAAAGGACTCGTTCAAAGATGGAACGGACTCTAAGATCTGCTGTTCATACCCTTGTTTCTGTTAGTTTCACTTTCTTCTTCAAACTTTCATTTTTTACTCTCCACTTGCTATCATTGAATTGAAAATTGCATTTTGAGAGGTGTTTCTAAGTTTATCTTTAAAGATGTTTTAGTTATAAGTGCGTATGTGTAAGGTATTTCTATGACAAAAGATAAAATGAAGTCAAACATTGCCGTGTACTAGGTTTTCAGAAGCTATTCTAGTGAGCTTGTGGAAATAAGTTGAAAACAACTTATAGACATTTGATACATCTGTTTACATAAGTTCTCTCAAACGACAAACAGTCTCACCGGTGCTTATGTCAGTGCACAAACTCAAATATACCGGTCCAACCAGAAATAAGTTTAAAACAACTTATAGACATGTCATAAGGTGTTTCTATAAGCTCTTTCAAACAATCTCACAAGTATTTATGTCAGTTGGCAGACTCAAATATACCAATCCAAACAAACCTTTATTTGAACTTTAATATTATTTATTTGTCTAATATATGTCATCTCATGGTTCAGTACGAAATTTTGAAAGTAGAGTAGTTATTATTGTCATAGCTGATATATCATGAATTGGCCTAATTCTGTTTCAAGTAGCTGGTGTAAGACTATAATTATGTATCATTCATTTATATGTATGTTTTTAACATGATGGTTTGGTTTGCATGATTTGATCTTTAACTTAGAAAGTGGAATGCAGGGGAGAATAAAGATGTGTGAAGGGAAGAATATTGATAGAGTTTTGGATGAAGAAATTCATGAGTTGACAGAGAAACTTAAGAAGTTGCAAAAGAGATCAACAGTTGAGGATATTGAGGGAAGGAGGAATAACAGAAATTTTGACAAACAAGTTTCGGTTCTGCAGAGACGGCTCGAGAAGATTGGAGGACCATCAGAAGGGATATATTTGAGGGAGTTTAAAGAGATGGAAAATGTTAGCTTTTCAGTTAAAAAAAGTAGCAGATTTGATAATAGTGTTGTTGCAACTGGAAAACTGAATGTAAGTGAAAAAAGTAACCACCATGTTTTGCCTTATTGCTTTGCTTCTCAATCCATCTTTAGAATTTATTTTCTGTTTGATTGTTAAGATAATGTAAAGTGAAAACATGTTTTTATAAGTTATATTTTATAGAGTGAAAGTTCAACTCCAATGACCTATGTAATTTAGATAAAGTGAATGTGATGAACTTCAAAGATTAGTTGTTGATTTTGTCCAAACATGCCATACAAATACTTCTTTGCTATTTTGTCTTTTTTGGTGTTGGTTTCTCATGAATTTTATTGAACTTTGCAGGTGGAGATTCTGAGAAGGAAAATGGAGGGATTGTCAAAGGGTATATTATTAGAGAGAATGGAGGAAGAGTACAATTCACTGCTTCTGTCCACTGCTAGTAGTTCTGCTTCAACTTCCAAGAGAGTTGAATTTCAAGTACCTCCTCAGGTATATTCTTGATTTCATTGCCACTAGTTTTTTTTTTTGTTTTTGAAACAACAAATATTATTCACGTCGAGAGTATAGTATGCAAGAAGCACACAAACACGTGGAAAAAAACAAGGGAAACTTACACAAGGTGCTGCATATATACGGAACACCGAAAACCCAAAACAACCCAATCCTTGATTTCATTGCCACTATTTGATCGTAGATTATTGTTAATAATTAGTCTTTTTAATCATATACTCCTTTAATAATCCAATTAAATACGATTTTTATAATCCCACTATTAATAAAAAATTATGGACGTGAACTGATTTGAATTTCTTAGTGTATATTTGAATAGATTAATTTTAATGCAGTGTTATTGTAAATTTTACACTGACAATGTCATGATATAAGATGACAATAACAACAACAATCAAGCCTTATCCCACTAAGTGGGGTCGGTTATGACCCAAGATGAGCCTAAGAAAAAAAATTAGGTCCAAGTAGTTTATGGATTAAGTTCTCTTAGACGATGAGTCAACACTTTCTATAAGGATCTAGATAGATCTATTAGGATGAGTCATTGTATATCAAATAAAATTGTAGGATGGACTGGTTATCCTTGTTCACTTGAAAACACAATCTTCTTGGCTAACCGGATTAAAATAACGCATTCAATTCTTAATCAAATTGTGTATTGAAAAATCATACAGGAAAAAGTGTCATCTGAAGCAAACCTGTGTTCAGGACATTGCAAGACTATTGTAAGAAGAATAGTGGAGCAAGTTAGAGTTGAGACAGAACAATGGTCCCAAATGCAGGAGATGCTAGGACAGGTGAGGGAAGAGATGGAAGAACTGCAGGCTTCACGAGATTTCTGGAAAGATCGCGCCTTGCATTCTGATTCTCAAATCCAATCTCTACACAATGATGTAAGATAAAGTTTATTGTTAAATTCAACAACCTCTTAGGGCCGTGTTTCCTGATTCCATTTCTAAGGCTTATATGTTGGAGTCGTTTATTTTTGGTGTATCCTGTTTGCATTAACTTTGTACTTTCTTTCACACAGGTGCAAGAGTGGAAACAAAGAGCTCTTTCATCGGAAAGTAAGAAAAACGAGATTGAAGCAAAACTTTCCATGCTCTGTGTTGATTTTGAAAAGTTCCAGAATGAACAAAATGTAGTTAAGGGGACGAAATGTCCATCGGTTCCATTGGATACACAGAAAGAGTTTGAGAAGCGAATAGTAGTTTGCAGCTCAAAGGAAAATCGTAGTAATGTTACAGAAAACAGAAAACACAGTGAGGTTTTAAGGAACGGAGAAAGAAAAACACATGCTGCTAGAGGTGGCCTACTAGTTCCAAAACGAATGCCGTTCCGAGACATAGGAAACAACTCGTCATCGTTGACGAGGCAGCAGAATGGCAAAGCAGTTTTCCCTTTGCATTGCCATATTTCTTCAAATGGTGAGAAAACTTATCACTTGAATGAAAGCGCGCAATGATTTAGGTGTTTCATGTTTTAAGATTGGTGGTCTGGGATCTGTCATGTAATATGTACTATGCTTAGAGAAATAAGGCCAGCATTCTCAAAGGAAGATAAAAGTGTATTGTGTATGCTGGCTTCATATTTAGGGTGTGTTTGGATAAATAACTTATGTAAGAGTTTAATGATAAGCTCACATCATATAAGTTCTTATGAATAAGTTGTGAATTAATTGTTTCTACAGGTCATTTAGAGCGACTTACGAAAATAGAATGAAAACAACTTATAAACATATCATAAACTATTTTTATAAACTCTTCAGAACACTTGCATAAATATTTATGCAATAAGCTAGACCTTATTTCACAAAATGAAAACGGCTTGGTTTAACACAATACCCAGCTTTATTTCACATTAATAAATAACTCATCCTTCTGCAAAGTTTCTGAAACCAAAACATGATTAAGATTATCAACATTTTTTCCTCAATGAAATATCATACTAGCAAACTTCTTTTTTTTTAAACTTTCTATGATCTCTTTGAGGCTCACTTCCAGGGGAATAAAATCAATTGCCAAAGTCTTTGCCTTTTCTTTGGAAACTTGAAATGTTTGCTTAAAAGATTTATCGTCTGCACACCTGATAACATAGTTCACAAAATGGAAAATTAGTTAGAAAAGATGGAAGGAATACCAACATCTTTAAATACATAATTCGAACAATGTTACAATAAATTGACCCGCCCATGTTTATAAAATCATGATATGAGATGTTGGACTTTGGATTAATGCTGAAGTTACCCATTGTTTAAAAGGTGAATTCTAGTCACTGGACTATTTGACCAAAAATAGAACTTACATGTCTGGAATTTTTAATGTCGGATACATACGACGCAAAATGTTTACAAGTTCAGAGAAATGCATCACTCTTTCGGCCAAACAATATCTTCCTCTTGCCAAAGCATCTTCATATGCATTAATATGGGCGTTTGCAACATCCTTCATGTTGATCCATCCGAAAGCAGCATTTCTATATGTTTCTGAACCTGCATCAAGCCGTTGAGATTTGTAACCGAAAAATAAAAAACAGAATTTCATAAAAAAAAAAAGGCGATTAACACAATGAGTTCTTCTATATATCAACCAAACATGTTAGTTCACGATTGATATTATATTGGAAAAAACTCAAGTCCTACATCAAAAAGAGATAAGGTATGAAAAGAACTTGTAAAGGTGTTCCTCCCAAATAAAAGTTTAGTACCATTTATTAAGTGAAAAATGAAAGCGGAACTTTCATTGAGCTCTGGTTGCAAGAGAGGCCCTATCGTCGCTGTTGGTTTTAAAACAACGTAGTTGATGTTATTTTCTGTTAAAAAATTTGTGGCAGCTTCCTCAGCTGCAGTCTTTGCAAATTGATACCACATCTGGAATATAAGCATTATTAACATCTACATTGCTCAATAATCATCTATTAAGAATTTTGATTGATAAGGACTCAAACATGAATAGTATTACATCATATAGAAGAAGAAGATAACTCATCAAAGGACAAATCATTGCTTGCAGCTCAAGTTACTTAGATTCATATTATTAGCTACATTACAGTATACATTAGCTTAGTGTACTCTCTTTTGATGTATATATAGTACCTTGTAACTGATAATTCATTCAATAAGAATTCTCTTCCTATTCATTTTTCTCTCTCCTAATATGGTATCATGCGCCCTTTTCCAAAGAGGGAAAGGTTGTTACGATCCTAACCGTTTTTCCGCAGCGCATTCTTCATGCTAATTCTTCATCTTGTTCCTTTTTCTCCTTGATTTCTTGTGTAAGATTGAATTTTCTGCATTCAATTCTTACTTTTGTTCTTGGTTCTCTGTTTTTCCGATTCAATTTCTTCTTGTTTGAACCTTGAATCGTCGTTTTTCTTCGCGATTTTCGCATCTTCTCTGTGATTGTTCATCTTGTAATAGTACTAATATACAGACTGTTTGTAATTCTAGCCAGTTTATTTCATCTGATGCTTTGTGGCATTTTAGATTTGGCCACCTATCTCATGCTAGATTACAAAATATGACATCTTTGTATCCATCTATCAATATCAATAAAAGTGCAGTTTGTGATTTGTGTCATTATGCTAAACATAAACATTTACCCTTTTCATCTAGTATTTCACATGCTTCAGCTAATTTTGAGTTAATTCACTTTGATATTTGGGGTCCCATTTCCACTATTTCTGTTCATGGCCATAGATACTTCCTTACCATCCTTGATGATCACAGCAGATTTCTATGGATCATTCTTTTAAAATCTAAAGTTGAAGTCTCCACTCATGTCAAGAACTTTATTACCTTAATCCCAAATCAGTTTCACATAACACCTAAAACCATTAGAACTGATAATGGTTCTGAGTTCATGCTTCATGATTTTTATGCCCTTCATGGTATTGTTCACCACAAATCATGTGTTGAAACTCCCCAACAAAATGGGAGAGTTGAAAGAAAGCATCAACATATTTTAAATGTTGCTAAAGCTTTATTATTTCAATCAAAATTACCTCCCACATTCTGGTCATATGTTGTCCTTCATGCTGTGTTCCTTATAAACAGGGTCTCTACTCCTTTACTTCATAATCAGTCCCCTTGTCTTGTTCTTCATAATAATCTGCCTTCTATTGATCTTTTCAAAGTTTTTGGTTGTTTGTGTTATGCTTCCACCCTTCACAATCACAGAACCAAGTTACATCCTAGAGCTTGAAAATCTATTTTCTTAGGCTATAAGTCTGGTTATAAAGGTTATGTTCTTTTTGATCTCACCTCTAGAGAAATCTTCATTTCCAGACATGTTCTTTTCATGAAACCATTCTCCCTTATGATCAAAATTCATCCTCCACTATTGCAGACTGGAATTACTATACTTCCAGCCAGTCATCTTCTCCTAATACTTCACAAAATGCTAGCCACCATGTTCATATTCTTGCTGTCATTGATGACATTCTCCCTTCCACACATGTCCCTCCTCCATCACCACCTCCTCATGAATCACCACCTCTACCTGTTTCTCCCAGGCGTTCAAATAGAGTTAGAACTGCCCCTCTTCATTTACAAGATTATGTCTGCAATAATGTTCATTCTACTACTTACCCTTTATCACATTATATCAATTACAATAACATTTCCACTAATCATGCTTCCTTTATTTCCTCTTTACAAACTACTGAACCTACTACATATGCTGAGGCAAGCAAGCAAGATTGTTGGAATCAAGCTATGCAAGTTGAGTTATTGGCACTTGAGAAAACTGGTACTTGGGATATTGTAGACTTACCAGCATATGTTAAACCCATTGGTTGTAGATGGATTTACAAAGTAAAGCATAATGCTGATGGTTCTATAGAGAGATACAAGACCAGATTGGTTGCTAAAGGTTACACCCAAATTGAAGGCCTTGACTATTTTGAAACATATTCACTTGTTGCCAAGCTAACCACAATGAGATTGGTGATTGCTCTAGCTTCAGTTCACAACTGGCATTTACATCAGTTAGATGTCAATAATGCTTTTCTTCATGGAGAATTGCAAGAGGATGTCTACATGACTGTACCTCCTGGGATTAAAACTGCTAAATCCAATCAAGTTTGCAAATTGAAGAAATCCCTTTATGGACTGAAACAGGCAAGCAGACAGTGGTATGAGAAGCTCACCTCTGTGCTCACTCAACAACATTACACTCAGGCTTCTTGAGACCATTCTTTGTTCATCAAGAAATCTTCTGATTCATTCACTGTGCTTCTGGTTTATGTAGATGATATTATTTTAGCTGGCACATCTCTCAGAATTCCAACACATCAAATCTATTTTGGATACTTCATTCAAAATCAAAGATTTGGGACAATTGAAATACTTTCTAGGTATTGAGGTTGCTCATTCCAAACTTGGCATTTCACTTTGCCAAATGAAGTATTGTCTTGATTTGCTCCATGATTCAGGTCATATAGGTTCCAAACCTATTTCTACTCCTTCTGATCCTTCCATGAAATTTCATCATGATACAAGTAAACCATATGATGATATTCCTGCTTACAGAAGATTAGTGGGTAGATTGCTTTATCTTAATAATACCAGACCTGATATCACCTTTACTCCTCAACAATTGAGTCAATTTCTCTTTAACCCCACTGTAGCTCATCACAATGCTGCATTAAGAGTTCTTAGGTACTTGAAAAGTTGTTATGGTAAGGGTTTGTTCTTTCCCAGAAACTCATCCCTCACCCTTCAAGGATTTTCTGATGCTGATTGGGCTGGATGTTTGGATACAAGAAAATCTGTTACTGGTCAATGCTTTTTCTTAGTTCATTCCCTTATTTCTTGGAGGACCAAGAAACAAACTACTGTCTCCAGATCTTCATCTGAGGCAGAATACAGAGCCTTGGGTTCAGCTACATGTGAACTTCAATGGATTATCTATCTGCTGCATGATCTTCACATTACTTGTTCCAAGCTTCCTGCCCTCTATTGTGACAACCAGAGTGCCCTCCATATTGCTGCCAATCCTATCTTTCATGAGAGAACCAAGCATTTGGAGATTGACTGTCATCTTGTTAGAGAAAAATTGCAAGCTGGTGTTATGAAACTTCTCCCAGTTTCTTCTCAAGACCAAATAGCTGATTTTTTCACAAAACCTCTTCTTCCCAAAACATTTTCTCTGCTTCTATCCAAGTTGGGCTTGATAGATATCTATCAACCTCCAGCTTGTGGGGGGCTATTACATCATATAGAAGAAGAAGATAACTCATCAAAGGACAAATCATTGCTTGCAGCTCAAGTTACTTAGATTCATATTATTAGCTACATTACAGTATACATTAGCTTAGTGTACTCTCTCTTTGATGTATATATAGTGCCTTGTAACTGATAATTCATTCAATAAGAATTCTCTTCCTATTCATTTTTCTCTCTCCTAATAAATAGATGTTATTGAAGACCCCTTTCAGAATAACGAGAACATTAATTGGTTATCACCCTATAGATAGGCTGCTATGACCTTCAATATACCGAACATTATACATATTGTCTCTTTTTTCATTTGATTAGCGTCTAAGGCATAAGAAGATCCGATTGAAAGAAAATGGATGACACATATATATAGTACCTTTTGTTCGCGTAAGAAATCTAGATTTGAAAACCATGTCTCATCAACTACAACTTCAGGGGTTCTAGGCCTTCCATTATATACAACAGAAGCAATAGAAGAAGTTATAATAACGCGTTTCACAGATGGTGATTTCGCACATGACTTAAGAACATTAAGAGTTCCCTTCACTGCAGGATCGATTAACTGTGTCTGAAATAAGGAAAATAACATTAATAAGTCATAAGTAAGAAACTCAAATGCATAGTCTTAGAATTTTTGGTTGAACCTGACTCAACTTTACAAAACCGACTTATAAGTCAAAGATTGCCTCAACTTATAAACACATGTTCAAACCATATCAATCAAATGTAAAAGAAGGTGACCTGAGGGTCGGTGACAAGGAAAAGACACGGAGAAGCAATATGAAAGACGCCATGACAACCCTGAATAGCAGAGTCAAAGGAACCTTCTTCTAATAGATCTGCCTTAAATAGTTGCAATCTTTCCTTTGCACCATCAAGTTTAAGCAAGTGATCAACCTTGTTGGGATTACCTATAGAAGATATGAAAAAAAATCACTCATTCATAAGCAATGAAACACCAAATAAATAACTGAAACAAAAAATTTAGACAAGGAGAAAGAAACACTGACTTGGATCACGAACAGTGGCTCTAACGGTGTAACCACATTGGAGAAGAAACTTAACAACCCATGAAGCAATGTAACCTGAACCACCTGTTACACACACCACCTTTCCTTCATCACTAATATTCATCCTCCCTCCCAGTTTCTTTCTTATCAACAGATAGATAGATTAGATAGTACAATCTTTCATCTAAACATGATTACAAGTTGGTTTTTTTTATTGATTTAATTGTTATATGGTTTTTTTGTTGCTGTTTTCTTTGGGTTTAAAAATTGTATTTTGGCAGGTGTTTCTAAATTTATCTTTAAATATATGTCTTACAACTTTAGGTCCCATTTGGATAAAAAGCCTAATTAATATAAATGCTAATGTATAAGTTATTTTTATAACAAAAATAAAATAAATTTACGGATTCTTTTATCAAGACTATCTCAGAGAAGAAAGAAGGCATCATGTTTCTGCTGCGAGTAGAGTCTGCTCAGGAGAAACTTCGGTGTTACAGTTGGATGATTCTATAAAAACCAAACATGGGATCAGTGATGTGGTCTTGTAATAGTCAGCTAGTTCGAAAATTTATATAAATTGAGTAAATGTTTATTTTTGTGGAATGTGTGACAAGCAAGTTATTCTGTTTACTTTGGGTGTATGCAGTTTAATTGATCAAACCAAGCATCACATTCTGAAAGCTGAACATCCCTCCGTGTTGACTGTGAAAAGAGGTTTCTTTGGCTGCAAGTAAGGTTGTTTTTGCATTATATTTATTGTGTTAATATAACAGTGTTGTAAAGTATGTTCAAACTTTCTGCTTTGTGCATATATGAAATAGGCATTCACGGCGAGGCTTAAGTTTGTCTGAAAAATAACGGCACCTGAGACAGTTGTTATGAAGAAATACTAAATCAGAAAAAATATGTGCAGCAGGGTGATTTGGAGAATGAGAGAGAGAAGAAAACAACTGTGATACGATCTGTGGAACGTTCAAAATTTAGGTCAAATTAATATGAGTACGTTTTTGCCTATATTTTGTTTCGAAGGAGACTCAAAGCAAAGACGGTAGAAACCTCACCCTTGGGTCAGAGCTGTCACTTCCACTAGTTTATTGAATTGTATCTTGTACTTTAGTTGTTTTAAACACTCTTGACGCAAGTTGAAACTCAGACCTTCCACATTATAAGATCTAAATATTTTCTTTTATCAATCTAAGCAATTTTTCATTCTTACTCTTTACTGTGTTTATTTGATTTTCTCTGAACAGGCACTTCTCTAAAACTAACCAACTTCTGGAGCAAAAGGGGATTGGTACCATAGATTGGCAACTATAATTTATATGTAGAGTTCAAGGGTTTTTTGAGCCTGTTTTCCTTGATGCATAGATGATTCTGTGGATTCTAAATCTACCAAGAAAAGATAGTTTGGCCCTGAAGTTTTATTACCTTGGATATTTTGCAGTAGCGATCAGTACTATATACTAGTGGCATTTGCTTATAAAAATAAATAATATACGTACTGGTGGCATTTTGACATAACGATGTTCTCAGATCCTGAATTGATTCCATCTATTATCCATGTACTGTCTTCTTAATATCCAGTCACCAGCGAAGGAAGGACACCCGCTGCATTGAAGGTAAACCCCCTATATTGGAAATAGCTCATCATTGTTGATGAGGCAGCAGAGAGGCAAAGCAGTTTTCTCTTTGCATTGCCATATTTCTTCAAATACTGAGAAAACTTAGCACTTGAATGAAGGCTGATAAGTTCTAACATAAAAATTACATATATCCTAACATGATCGGGCGAAGAAGGCGCATGATGATTTAATTGTTTCGTATTTTAAAATTGGTGGTTTGGCATCTGTCATGTAATAAGGTCAGAATTCTCAAAGTCGGAAGTTGATCTGATTGGAGATTTTATTTCATAAAAAGTTTTATACATTACTCAGGTGCTACATTCATCCAAAGGAAGATGAAAGTGTAATACTAATGTGTATGCTGGGATGATATTTATGGCATGTTTGGATAAATAATTCAGTGATTACAAACATGCAAGCTTAAGTCAGAGGAGGGTAAGAACATTCAAAAATGATACAAACGCAGTCAAAGTTACAACAAAACCGTGATTACAATTATCAACATTTTTCCTCATTGAAAGTTAGCAAATTCTTTTTCTTTGAAACTTTCTATTATCTCTCTAAGGCTCACTTCAAGGGGAATAAATTCAATTCCCAAAGTCTTTGCCTTTTCTTTGGAAATCTGAAATGTTTGCGTCAAAGTCTTATCGCCTGCACACCTGATTACATATTTCACAAAATGTAAATATTCGACAGTTAAGTTAGAAAAAAATATCAGTTTTTAAATATATCATGGTAATTAGTTCAATAATCAAAATTACTTGTCTGGGATTTGTAATGTCGGGTACATATCGCGCAAAATAATAGCAAGTTCAGATATGTGTGCAACTCTTTCAGCCAAACAATATCTTCCACTAGCTGAAGCATCCTCATACGCATGAATATGAGCGTTCGCAACATCCTTCACATTGATCCATCCAAAAGTAGCATTCAGAAATGTTTGTGAACCTGCATCAAGAGATTGAGTCAATGAATTTAAAGTGAAGTGTATTATTTTTGGATGTTTTTACTCGGAAAACAAATTTGATGAAAATATTCGTGTAAATATTTCAACTCAACTCAAAAACTACATTTTATCAGTAAATAGAAGTTACCCTTTATTAAGTCAAAAATTAAGGAGGAACTTCCGTTAAGCTCTGGTTGCAAGAGAGGCCCTATTGTCACCGCTGGATTCATAAGAACGTAGTCAATGTCGTTTTCTGTTAGAAATTTCGTTGCGGCTTCCTCAGCTGAAACCTTTGCAAATTGATACCACATCTGAAATATATATATCAAAGTAAGAAAAATACACATCACATGAGCATTATTATAACCAACAGAAAGACTAACAGTGGCGTGCCGGTTTTCTATAACATGTTTATAAATCACATGTTCTACTTGCACAATCTTCAAATTTCGTTACCGAGAATAAGTTCAAGGAAAAGGGGAGCACCTTTTGTTCCCATAAGAGATCTAGATTTGAAAACCACGTCTCATCAACTACGGTGTCTGGGGTTCGAGGTGTTCCATTATACAAAGCTGTAGCAATAGAAGAAGTAAAAACAACCCGTTTCACAGATGGCGATTTTGCACATGACTTCAAAACATTAAGACTTCCCTTCACAGCAGGATCAATTAATTGTGTCTGAAGTAATGAAAATGCAACATTCAAAAGTCAATAACATTATAACACAGGAACTTCTCTGTTTTGCAAAATGCAAAGATATCAAAATACGACATGGTCAAAATACATTAACAAAAATCCGTGACCTGAGGGTCGTCGACAACAAAATGAGCGGGTGAAGCAGTATGAAAGACACCATGACAACCCTCAATAACAGAGTCAAAGCAACCTTCTTCTAATAGATCTGCCTTAAAGAGTTGTAACCTTTCCTTAGCACCATCAAGTTTAAGCAAATGGTCAACCTTATTAGGATTACCTATACATGTTAAAATAAAATCACTAATTCATTTTTGTTTTTTGGACAAGTAAAATCACTCACTCATTCATAATGAAACACCAAAGAAACATGAAACAAAACCTTAGAAAAGAAGTAAGTAATATATGTAAATACTAACTTGGATCACGAACAGTGGCTCTAACAGTGTAACCACGTTGAAGGAGAAATTTGACAAGCCATGAAGCAATATAACCTGAAGCACCTGTTACACAAACCACCTTTCCTTCACTGCTATTCATCTTCTCAATTTCTTATGATCTTATCAATAGATTGACAGATGGTTTATTACTCTAAACAAGATTTGGTTAAATAGCACCTCACCAACTAAATTTTGCTTTTTATTATTAAACAAATAAGTAGCGGGTAAATTTCGGTACCAATCCTCTATCTATCTCTAACTTTTTAGGCCCATCCGTTGACCTTAAAACATAAAATTGAATGTTGATTTGTTGGGAAATATTGTGTATACTACTGTTATACAAAAATATAAAAATAAAAAGAAATTATGATAGTTTGAAGACTTGATAGGAGGAGAGATACAGGGAAAATAGTGCAATGAATAGGTATAGAAAAATAAATGATGTTTATTTATGATTGTTGGTCTTTTTTTTTCTTCTTTCGCACCGGTTTCCAATCAACCAATAGTGGGCGAGTAATCCGACTCATGTGTAGAGACATGCGCACTGGTCAAACATTGTTTCCCCTGACCATGTGTAGAGGCATCCTCCAATTTAACTTTTTTCTTCTTTGGAATTTTGGTCCTCCAATTTAAATACAATTTTAGTTATACAATTTGAACAAAGATGTTTTACAAAATTTGAAGGACGCATGAGAAGTGAAGAGGATGGGAAAAGAAATTCTCATTCAAATATTTCATTAGTTGCTCTATTTAAAATTTAGCCACTATGAAATGGATCATAAAAAACAAATGGATTAAAAAAACAATAATATAATATGATCATAAAACATTCCTAATTGTAATTGCAAAGCAAAGTGAGGTGTAAAAAGCAAATTTAAGACGGCTTGGTTTGACACAGTACCTAGCCTTATTTCACATTAACAAATAACTCATCCTAATGCAGAGTTTATGAAACCAAAACGTGATTACAAATCATCAATTTTTTTCATCAATGTATATCACAAATTAGAAGTTAGCAAACTTTTTATCTTTGAAACTTTCAACTATCTCTCTCAGGCTCACTTCCAGGGGAATAAATTCAACTCCCAGGGTCTTTGCCTTTTCTTTAGAAACCTGAAATGTTTGCATCAAAGGCTTATCGTCTGCACACCTGATAACATAGTTCACAAAATGAAATCTATTAGTAGTTAGAATAATTAGGCCAGAAAAACAACATATTTTGGTATAACATATGAAGATGATTCCAATAAATTGACCGTCATATTTATAAAAAAAATCATGATATGTAATGTAGGATTAATGCTCAACAATAATCAAACTTATACTTGTCTGGAATTTGTAATGTCGGATACATGTCACGCAAAATCTTAGCAAGTTCGGAGAAATGTATCACTCTTTCAACCAAACAATATCTTCCACTAGCTGAATCATTCTCATATGCTTGAATATGTGCGTTTGCAATATCCTTCACATTAATCCATCCAAAAGCAGCATTCATATATGTTTCTGAACCTGCATCAAGCAATTGAGTCAATATCATTTATTTTTAGATGTTTTCACTCTCTTGAAGCAAATTAGTAAAATTTTCAGGAGCAAATAGATGTTAGTACCATTTATTAAGTTAAGAATTAAAGTGGAACTTTCGTTAAGCTCTGATTGTAAGAGAGGCCCTATTGCCACTGCTGGATTCATAACAACGTAGTCGATGTTGTTTTCTGTTAGAAATTTTGTTGCAGCTTCCTCAGCTGAAGTCTTTGCAAATTGATACCACATCTGAAATATATAAGTTCACATTATTAGCATTATTGTAACAACTACATCAACATTAATTATTGCTCAATAATTGTCTAGTGAATGGAAAAGGGTACATTGCATATATATAGTACCTTATTTTGCCATAAGAAATCTTGATTCGAAAACCACGTCTCATCAACTTCAACTTCCGGGGTTCGAGGTTTTCCGGTATATAAAGCTGTGGCAATAGAAGAAGTTAAAACAACTCGTTTTACAGATGGTGATTTTGCACATGACTTCACAACATTAAGAGTTCCCTTCACTGCTGGATCGATTAATTGCGTCTGAAATAAGTAAAACACAACATTCAAAAATCAATAAACATGATTATACTGCTCTATTTTGCAAAGAAATTAAAAGCTCTACATTAATAATGTCGTTTTTGCTATTTTTACTCTAAGAAGCTCATTTGCATGTTACAATACGGATACAATACTACATAGACAGAAAATTCTTAAAAATCAAAATACGACATGGCCAAAATACGTTAACAAAAATTCTCTCTCTGTCACACACACACACATATATATATAATGCTTGACCTGAGGGTCGGTGACGACAAAATGAACGGGTGAAGCAGTATGAAAGACACCATGGCATCCTTGAATAACAGAATCAAAGGAACCTTCTTCTAGTAAATCTGCCTTAAAGAGTTGTAACCTTTCATTTGCACCATCAAGTTTAAGCAAGTGATCAACCTTTCTGGAATTACCTATAGATATGAAAAAAATCACTCATTCATAATGAATAAAACACCAAAAAATTAATGAAACAAATTAAAATTTAGACAAGGAGAAAGAGGTACTGACTAGGGTCACGAACAGTGGCTCTAACAGTATAACCACGTTGGAGAAGAAACTTAACAACCCATGAAGCAATGTAACCTGAAGCACCTGTTACACACACAACCTTACCTTCACCACTATTCATAGTCATACTCTGAAGATGGTTTATTATTCTATACTAGCACATAATTAATCTAAAGATTGTTTGTTCAAATACAACTGAAATATGGGATGTCATTTTTCCTAAATTAATATTTTTTGTCAAATAAATGTTTCCTAAATTAATTTAATGCACATACACCACCAAGAGTACTGCATGGTCTATGATAATGCCAAATTATTAGAAGAAGTAGTAGGTTTACTTATTAACCTCACCAACCAACAATTTGTCCTTAAAAGAAGTAGTAGGTTTACTTGTTAATCTCGGTCGGTAGCCAGATGACGACATTTGATGAAAAATGGAATATTTATAAGTCTATAACACCTTTTATTTTTTACTAAACAAACAATATTTTTTTTTAATTCAAATTAATAAAAATTACATCAATACAAATTTCAAACTTGTTAAAATCTCATAGCATGAATTTGTGAACCAACTCACAACACGCATGTTTATAGAAAAATGGCAAAATCCATACAAACGTGACAACAAAATAATGTTGGGAATACCGATGATATATAACGAAGTCAAAATTATTGCTTGAATTTGTAATTGACAACAAATAACCAAGTCTGTGAATCTGAGTTGCAACGAGAAACAAAAACAATATTGTCACATTTAGATGACGAAATGACACAGATGACAAGATAAATAGATGTGAAACCATCTAATTAAATAGAAGAAAAAGAAAATTTAGAGTAATGCCTTCTCGGATAAGGAGCGGCGGCTAGTGTTTTTTTTTTTTTTTATAACTCCTTTTGTTAAATTGGAAATAATTTGCTTTGAATTGTCAATGGTCAAAAAATATAGCCAGCAAGTTTGAAATGGACCCTTTCAAAAGAAAGTTTTAACAAACAATTTTATTTCTTTCCCAAAAAAAAAAACCTTTCTGCTGTGCAGCGATGGCTCGAGAAGATTGAAGCACCATCACATGAGATATATTTGAGGGGTGTATGAAGAGATGGGAACGACATACCAGGGAAGAAAGTCAAATAATACAACAAAAGTTCAGCAAAAATGAAAAGACATTAGCCAATGTCCAAACATAGAAAAGGATTTCGGCACCAAATATAAAATTGATAAGGAAAAAAGTACATTTAACTTTAAACCACCAAAAGAAAATAAGTTTAATATTCTTCAAAAGTTAAAGAGGAGAATTTTCTTTGCCTCGAAAAATCATGTCATCTTACAAATCACCCAAGAACTAGCAAACTAGATCAATAACGTGAAAGAGCGTTTTGATTTAATTAGCATAACCTAATGAACCGCCGCAAACCGTAAAAAATGATCCGCAATAATAGACGGATCTACTGAATGAACTCCTAGCCAATATCGAACACGTTGCCAAATTGAACCAAAAAAACTGCAATCCAAAAATAAATGATTTGTTGTTTCCAACAATCCACAACCACCAACACACAAATGAGACTTCTGTGATATATTCCCTCTTCGGAATAAATTCACCTTAGTTGGCAATCTATTCCAAAAAAGCCGTCAAACAAACACCGACACCTTCAACGGGACATCCCTCGAACCCTAAAATTATATGTCGCAGCCGTTTACACATAATTTTGACTATTAATATCTTTAATTATCTATGATAAATAATTATAAAATTTGATAGTTTGAAAATATTCATCGAGACAAAACGAACATCTTGTTTGTTAATATTTATATTTATATATTAGAAAAAAAATATGGTAAAAGTAATTTATGTGAACGGTGTATATTATTAAATTGTGATGTTTATTTTGGAAAAGAGGGTGTAATTTTTTAATCATATATTATACCAGCAATCTTTGTTTGCTACAGTTATGCTACTCAATTTAATCTGGACATGAATTGATTTGACTTTCTTAGTGTAATTTTTTTTAGAGACTAATTTCAACTGTGTAAAATTATTTGCACTTTTAAATAATAGGTTAAATATGTTTTTGATTCTTAAAAATATATTAATTTTTTGTTTTAGTTCTTCTAAATTTTTCCTTCACCTTTTAGTCCTTTTAAAATTTTCAATCACTACTTTTGGTGCCTACTTTTAAATTGATTTTTGTATTTTTTTAATGAAATTATGCAAAAATGTAAAGAATATTGTAAATATCTCTCTAAAAAAATAGATTTTTTTTAACAAAACATAAATTACATATGAATTTTTTACCGCAAAAAATATAAAAATTCATATTTTGTTAAAAAATTCTAATTGTTTTGGGAGAGATTCTTATAATATTATAAATTTTTATGCAAAATTTTATTTAAAATATGAATTCTATATATGAGTTTACTTTAAAGGAGGGACCAAAAGTGAAGATGGAAAACTTTTGAGGACTAAAAGTTGAAGAAATTTTTAAAGAGACTAAAACGAAATGTTGACAAATTTACAGGGACCAAAAATATATTTAACCCTTAAATAATTACAAATTGTTGTAAAAATAGACACGAAGTAGAAAAAGAAAAAAAAAAGGTGAGAGTTTCAATTGCCTCGTGTATGTATAATTCTATTACAAATGAACCCTATTTATAAGGAAATACAAGAATATGAATACAAGAAAGAAAATGTAATGCCCTAGAAAAATCCTCTTAAAAGAATGCACTAGTAGAAGAATCAAGGCAACATATTTTTGTTGGAAATATGAGGCTACACAAAGGTCTTGAAGCATGAGAATAGCCTAAAAGTTTTAGGGATGAAATGGGTAATAGGGCTCAATGGGTGATGGGTAATAAGGCACGCCTTTTATATCTTAAAAGAGAGCAAATGATATTTTAGAGTTAGGCAATGATTTCCCGCAACAATGGAAATGATTGGGATTTGGAATTGTTCATTTGTTGTGATGGACTCCAATGATTTCAAGTCAATATTTTATAAATTGCATACTTTCAAAACAAAATCAAGCATTCAAAACAAATCTAGCTAAGCACTTAGGAAAAGAACAACCTTGATAATCACAACACCCTAAAAATCGATAACTTTTTATTACGACGATAAACTCGTGCACTTGCGAGCGTGCATCAAAAACCAGCTTAGAAAGGTATTGAAAATCGGTTTAGAATCATATATATGTACTAGTGTATTCATGCGGTTTCTTTATCTCTTTTGCTCTGCGTTTTGCATCTACGCTAAAATATATTAATTATCTGATGAAGGGGGATAATTCAAGTGGGATATGTGGTCAAGTTCTCTATACTGCCTAAAAAAGGATACTTTTCTGCAGCTTGGTTAGTTTGATTATTGTAAGCAAGATCAACTTATGTAAGGATAAAATCCCATTGTTTTCAAGTTTTTACAGACAAATTTCCAAAGTGTGTTTCCCTTAATCCTATTTTACGCACCAAACATCAAGCCAAAGTGATGAATTGTCCGATCTTGATCCAATAGTAGTTGAAATGTAGACCACGTTGATGCAGAATTGTGGCTAAATGCGAACCCGGTGAATATTTTGTGTTCATGGTGGTCCAAGTCTCCAAATCTTAACATTCCAAGGCACGCCATAATGATGTTACAGAACACAACCATCACTGGTCCTCACTTTCATTTGTCCGTAGTCGGCTGTGATTCTGTGAATGAGTAAATGGAACCATTATATATCTAAAGATTCTACACAACCATGGACCATAAGACCATAACCTCACTCCAACTCAATTTATCGATTATTTTAAAGGAATAATTTTTAAAATTGACAGCTCAAAATTAACAGCTCACTAAAAAAAAATAGAGAAATTTTTTTATCTTTGGATCCTTTCTGAATGTCATCATGAGGAGATTTATAAGCATCAGTGTGAGAATGTTTCCTGTAATGTGGAAAGGAGCAGTTTTATTGTGTAATTGAAGAAATTAGCTTTTGAAATATTTGTATGCTAGTTTAGTTGGAGGAGACATATCTTGAAAAAGTGGAAAATATATAATCTTTTTGTTGGCCAGTTCAACTACACATGGTAATGGAGTTGCATTATGTGTATTGTTGTGAGACTTTATTTCTCTTATTGGAGATGTGAACCCAATTTCTAAACCATTTCAAAATTTTCTGGACAACAATTTTGTTGTTTTCTTAACCAAAAATGGTAGAACCACTGCTTAAAAAGTGTTATGTTCTTTAAAAGTAATGGTTAAGGGTAATTTATAAACCACATTCACATTTTTCAACTCAACGAAACACATTTTATAAAGGGTTAAATATATTTTTGGTTCCTTTAAATATGTTAACTTTTTCGTTTTAATCTTTCTAAAAAATTTCTTCAACTTTTAGTCACTCAAAAATTTTCCATCTTCACTTTTAATCCCTCCTTTAAAGTAAACTCGGATGTATAATTCATATTTTTTTAATAAAATTTTGCAGAAAAATTCATAATATTATAAGAATCACTCCAAAAAAAATTAGAATTTTTTAACAAAAAATAAATTTAATATGAGTTTTTATATTTTTGACGGTTAAAATTTCATATTTAATCCGTGTTTTGTTAAAAAATTCTAATTTTTTTTTACAATATTCTACACATTTCTACACAATTTAATTAAAAAAATACAAAAATTAACTTTAAAATAGGGACCAAAAGTAATGTTTGAAATTTTATAGGGACTAAAAGTTAAAGTAAAATTTTAGAGGGACTAAAATGAAAAATTGATATATTTATAGGACAAAAAAACATTTAACCCTTTTATAAAATACAAAACTTTGAAGAATTTACATTCAAAACAGATAATATCTCAAAAAGAAATATAAACGGGCTTGAAATTGGAACGCTATTGTTCTGATACATCTAGAGGCAAGTAAGCATGTAAAAAATCCTTGTTTTCATAGAGATGGTTTTTTTTTTTTTAGCCATTCATAGAGATGGTTAAAAATTGAGAGATTTATTAACAGCGTAATATCTTTTTATAAACATTAGTTGTTTCAAATAAAATAAAAGAGACAAAAATACAAAGTTTAATTTTATAATTTTAAACAAACACAACATTCTTTTCTTAAAAATCTCTGGAAAAAAAAAATCATCATTGTTTGTATCAAAATCACTTTTATTTTAATCTATAATAAATGATTCCTAAACTATAAAAAAAATACCCCTAAAAAAAATCAAAAAAAATAAAATAAAATATCTTAAGCAGACGGGACTAATATATATTTTGATATAAAAATATGTTCTTTCATGATAATATGCTTTTGCATTTTTAGAATTACTTTGCAAAAGGATATAATTCATTATGGAAACAACTTAGGTATGAATATAGGATACATAATCTCCACTTAATACGACTGGTTTTTTTTTTTATAGAGTTTATTCAATTGCTTGGTGAGTAATTAATAATGCAATATTATGTCCTAGTTGATAATACACCTTTTAGTACACCTTGTAATACACCTTATATTATATATATATGATCTAATCTTCCATGTCCAACGAGCTATTAGTATCTTTGATAATTTCTAAAGTTTTCATTATTGCTTGCATGGTTGTACCTGTACTCCATATATCTTTCATATTCCTAACCACTCTTTTCAAAATCCACCAACCACAAAACCAAAATTCTCTTCGTTTACAAATAACCTACTAATTCACCAATATTATTCCTCAAATGCTATTTTCCACTTCCATGCTAAATGAATTAGAAGAAGAAGAAGAATCATCTTGGTTGAGCGATGTATGGAAGGAAATCCAACGAAAGAACAACTGGGAAGGTTTAATCAAGCGTGCATTGTGTATACCATTATTTCTCTCTCCAGATACATTCCATTCTCTCCTCTTTTTTGGTGGTGGCAGAGGACCCTGACATTGCATATATTATGCATTGTTCTAATAACTGAGTAAGTTTACGGGGACATTCCATTCTCTCCTCTAAAAAACGATACATTTTCTCTTAAGTAGCAATTTTTTTATTAATTGTTTTCACTTATTTTTTAAAACAATATTGAAACGTTGAATCTATCATGCCATGTTGTGCAATTTTTTTAATTGTTTTCATTTATTTTTAAAAACGATATTGAAATGTTGAATCTATCATGCCATGTTGTTGATGCTTTTCTATTTGATTGGACATTTATAATAGAGAAACTAGGTACCTATCACTCCAACCATAACTAATGTGAAGTGAATGGTTTCTCCTAAATTCCACAATAGATTGGGAGTTGTTACTCGAGATGCACAACAGGCTGATTTACGATGAGTTGAACTATGACATACAATCATTGGCTAAGGAGCATCCTAAATTGATGTCATTAATGATCGTTGAACAGAGGATAATATATGATTGGATCATGAAAAGGGTTGAATAAAAAGACCGGTTCTATTTTTGCTGTATGGATATGGAGGAACTGACAAGACTTACATCTAGAGGGCAATGTTTGCTGTATGGATGTGGAATTTAGTTGCATTGCTAATTTAATATGCCGAACAAGGCTAATCATATGGGTTGAAGCGCTTTGATGCACAAATATTGTTTTGAAGTTACGTTGTTGATCGTACTTTGAAGGAGTAAAAAATATCCTAGCTATTTGGTGAAAAAGTAGTTGTTTTGGGAGGTGATTTTCTTAAAATTCGTCCTATTATACCTAAAGGAACAAGACAATAAGTTGTTCTTTCTAATATAAATTCTTCTTATCTTTGAAGTTATTGTGAATTGCTTACATTGACCACAAACATGAAATTTTTAATCGGAAGCACAAATCCTGGGAGAAGATTTTTCGTGTGTGGAAAATTCAATGGGTACTCAATCAGGTTTGAAGTTAACCCTAATACCATAATTCCCAATTTGATTTTGTGTTTTTATTTGAAAATGGAATGGGTCACGTGACATTCTATGCTTTTATGGTTTTCTCTTTTATTTTTAATTCCAATAATCATAGTTGGAAATAATTTGCTTTTAATAATATCCACTTCAACAAACAAAAAAAAACGCTACGCCAGCTTTGACCAAGTCAAAATCAAGAGGTCATGGTTTTGCAAAGGGGGTGAAACTTGCAGGACCAAAAGTGCGATTTTCAAACTTGGGGGGCAACAATCGCTAGTATGAAAAACTTTGGGGCCAAAAGTGCATTTTAGTCTAATTACTTTTTTGAAGAAACTAAATTAGCCCATCTAAATTAACATTGACGAGAATCAAACCTGAAACTTCGAGGACGAGCATACTTCCAGATCCAAGTCAATACCACCGGACCAACCCAAGTATGTTAATTTAGCTTGAAATTTATTGTGAGTGTAGTGCCCTAACTCAAATTAGGGATTTGAAAAAAGAAGGCAGTGACATAATTTTTTTTTACAAGTTACATACGCAAGGTAGGATGGTTAATTTTTATATTTAACACATGTGTGTAAAAGGATAAATTTGTTTATTGTTGAAATTAAATAATTGAATTAAAAGAGTAGAATAAAATGGCTTAAATAAATCTTTTTAAAAAATAAAAGATTTAAATAAAATATGAGTAAAACTAAAATACCAACAATTGATTGTAGCCATGGTTCTCCCAGCAACATTTTATTAGACTCATGAATCCCACCAAAATTGAAAATAGTAGTTTTTTCACATCAAAGAAAATACTCACTTCTCAAATTTCAAAGTGCCAGTTTTGTTGAAAAAAATTTGTTCTTAAATATTTGTGATTTTCGATATTCAATACAAAATTAACTATTGTTTTTTTTTAATAATATATTCAACTCTTTATAACTGAAAAAGATAGGGTCGTATATGAAGCAGAGCGAAAAGGATAATTGTCATAGACTCCAAAAAATACCATAAAAAAAATAGACCCCAAAAAATAAATCTAAATTTGGGGTTGTAAAATATTAAAAATAAAATAAAATTTGGGGGTCAATCAAGCCCAACCAAAAAGACTTAAAGGCCTAGTTTTTTTTGGCTCATTTAAAATTATCACGTGATGTTATTAAAGGTAGTTCAAATCCCTAATTTGCACTAACAACATTGTAGCAACGTATAACAAAATAGAAAGACACCTGATTGAAAAAAGGGTTCCAACGATAGCTCTAGATGCTATTATTTTATTTGTTTTGATTCATCATTTGATCATAATTGCTTCCGCAAAAACATGCATCTTGTAGTGAAAAAAAGGAAAGAAAAAAACGAGTGTTAGAATTAACAGAATCACAAAAGGGAGAAATTGATAGATTTGTTTGTAAACGGGTTGAAGAGTCTTCTAATAACGATGGATTGACTGTAAAAAAGTATAATCTTAAATAATCTAATGAAAATTTGAATGATGACAATCTCATCAATGACTACCAGAATGTTCTTTATGCATCAAATGTTAATGTATGCATCGATGACCACATCATCCCTCCTTTAGATATATAGGATCCATAGAAACTGAGGTATTTTTTACGTTAAAACCCGGTACACTTTAAGTGAAAATGACCTATTAGATGGTTAAATTTCACATTTTCTATGGACAGACTTTCTAGGCATTTCTCACATTCTCATTTTTTCATAAAGTTGAGTAATGCATAGACTTTTGTAAGAAATTGGTTGATTAACTAAAAATATGCAGATAAAGTATTATACAGTTGTAAATTACTCACATCTCAAAATAGCTGCCACGAGAGTTTTTAAGCATATGATGAAGTGAATGATTTAAAACATTTAAGTGAGAAACTAAAAGAATATGAGAAGTGTTGAGTATATCACTAATATTGAAAATCTACTTGAGATCGTTAATGTCACGAGAAGGATTGAATGATCTAGTTATATTATTGACTGAGAAAAATATGATAGACCATATTGATGCACACACAATTATTAACGATTTTGCATCTAAAAATGCTTGTATGGGTTGTTTTGTATGAGTATTAATTCAATTCAAAGTTTTTTTTGGATTATAAGTTTGATATTTTTATTAGATTATTTCTTGACATAATAAAAATTATCATCTTCAAACAAATTATTTTCACACTTTAAGAATTCAAAAACTTATTAGGTAGGTCATAAATTATAGGTTTGCCCTTAAGCCACAAAAAACTCAG
>Ga0315914_1000731_pt1 | contig 44290 bp, 30 predicted proteins | sample MpolenodulesMG_FD_203920 | JGI IMG/M metagenome (GOLD analysis project Ga0315914, IMG submission 203920) | Medicago polymorpha root nodule microbial communities from Los Angeles, California, United States - elongated nodules | ecosystem: Host-associated > Plants > Roots > Nodule | place: USA... | reverse complement strand
ATATATGTATGTTTCCTGCTAAATTAGTTATATGTTGTTATATCATCCAAGTCGAAGGAATAGATTACTGACATGGTCTTATTTTGTTCGAAAGTGATAAATCTATTTGATTACATTGCATAGTCTTATTTTTTTAGTCAGTAATAAATATATTAGCACAAAGTTTGGCAGCGTCGTGATGTTAATATGGATATAGCTAAGATACGTGACACGTTATAAGTATTCTAGTTGAAAGTGCAATGATGTGCTATGCTTATTCTGAAATTCGCAAACTGATAATTATCTTGTGATGAGTTCAACAGTTAGTGTATTCGTTCTTGTTTATTCTTGTTAATATATTAGCTTAAATTCTTGCTTGGTTTGGTGAAAGGGGTCAATGAAGATCAATTAAGTTTACTTCTGCCCATAAAATAGGACAATCAATTCTAAGGCTTTTCAATATTATTTAGTTCCTTTGTATTGTTCTTAATTATTCTCTTACATTTAACAGGGATCAATATTACAAAGTAAGTGCAACAAGATGACCATAAGCATGAGCTTATATCATCTACTAACAATATATGAAAGTTGAAGTACAGTAAAATTTTAAAATCGTCCACTTTAAAACTCATATTCTCCTTAATTTTATGTACATAATAGTCATTTTGCAAAATTTAATTTAATTGTTTTTTATTTTTTAAAAATTAATTATGGATAATGGTTATAACAATCGTAACAAATTTCTACGGATAACTATGATCACCACAAGTCTAACAAATTTTCACGGATAAATATAGAAAAAATTCATTTGTTTTTTTTATTATGACATAAAAACAAATACTATCGAATTTTCCACGGATATAACAAATTTCCACGCATATTTATTTTTTGGATGCAAAATTAATAAGTCTTTGGAATAATTTTAAATTTAAAATATTATTTATTTTTTTAATCTACTAACAATATATAAAAAAATATATTTAAAAAAACAATATATAAAAATCGAAACTCAATAAAATTTCATAATTGTCCTTTTTAAAATCCAATATATTATCATGATAATTACGAACGACTATCTTTCTATTTGATTTTGGAGATATAAGCACATAAATTCTACAATGAGTGCAGTGTAAATATATAACGGTTTTTGGAGATTTTGGAGGTATAAGCACATATTCTACGATGAGTGCAGTGTAAATATATAACGGTATTTTAGAGAAACATTGGATGCAAAATTAATAAGTCTTTGGAATACTTTTAATATTAAAATATTATTTATTTTTTTAATCTAGTAACAATATATAAAAAAATTATTTAAGAAAACAATATATAAAAATCGAAACTCAATAAAATTTCATAATTGTCCCTTTTAAAAGCCAATATATTATCATGATAATTACGAACGACTATCTTTCTATTTGATTTTGGAGAGATAAGCACATAAATTGTACAATGAGTGCAATGTAAATATATAACGTTATTTTAGAGATTTTGGAGATATAAGCACATAAATTCTGAGTGCAGTGTAAATATATAACAGTATTTTAGAGAAACAATACAGTGATGTTGATTTGATAGAAAAAAATACAGCGTTGTTGATATTTTAAAAATGGTCACGAGTTTTCCAAATATTATCATATCGACTATCACATATTGCTACATAAAAAAATTTCTGCATATAAAATTCTCAACGAGTGCGGTGCAAATATTTAATGATGTTTTAAATATAAAATAAAAAATTATTTAATTGAAACACTACGTTGATGTTGATATTCTGAAAATAGTCGAGTTTTCAAAATTTTATCATTTCGATTTTCTCATATATGTACATAAATATTCATTTATGCATATATAAGTGATGACAGGTCATCTTAGGTTATTCTTAGCATGTTTTTTCAGTTTATTTTAGTAGGAAATAGCAGCAAAATGGAGGAGTATTAGAACGATTGTCTATGATTTCGAGACTTTTGTAATGTTTACTATATTTGAGTCTGTAATTCTAGTTTTTCCGAAACATAGCAATTTGAGGGGGTTTTTGAAGTAATTCACAAAGAAATCATGCAAATTGTCAAATCAAGAACAACCGAAGAATTGTGAAGATTCAAGAGACAAAGAATAAAGATTCAAGAGGCCTCAGAAGACTTACAAGTAGGAGGAATTATGTTTCCAAAGTACCGAGGAAAGTTATTTGAAGACGAAAACCTAAAAATAACAGAAAATCAGATATTGGGCCTAGAAGAGAGGCAGAATGCATTTAAAATGCGCCTAGGGCATGCAAAAAAAAATGCAATATGCACCCCGTGCATTTGCTATGCGCCCCGTGCATGCAAAAAGTCGGGGCGTAACTGTCTTTTCCTGCTTCCGAAATGGGTAAAGCCCGCACTTGTAGCCAAAACCTAGGTAGAAACTCTCACTATAACTACCAGCCTTCCTCATTTAGAATTTCTCGTTCAGAACTGGAGCAGTTCAAGAGGAAGGCTACTTTGGAGCTTCAGGAGAAAATCATAAAGTGACTCATTCTCCCTTTACCTAAAGTTTTAGATCTCATGTTTCTTCTCCCAATATTTGGACAAAGGGAAAAATCTCTCTAAGAATTTCAATTCGAACTCATCCCATGTTTGAATGGTTCCACTCGGTAAGGTTAACAACCAATCTTTGTCTTTTCCAATTAAAGTGAAGGCGAACAACCTAAGTTTCTTTTGGTCATCAGTCACATTGGCTGGGGGTACACAAAACTCACATGTTTCAAAGAAGTGACTCAAGTGTTCATGGGGACTCATGTCGTCTGACCCATCATATTGTTTATCCTTCAACCCATTTTGAACGGGTGTTTTGATATCAAAAGCTACTGAATTTGTTGGTTGAAAGACATGAGTTAGACGACCTCGGTTAGCATCTAACCCATAGTCTCCCAACTTAGGTTTATGTGGTGGATCAACATCTCCCATTGTGTTAGATTTAGGAGACAGGATTGATTCAGGTACAAAAGGTGTTGGGCTTGTGTATCGTGTTCTTGGACTAGGTGGAATGGACTGAGACAATCGTATAGCTTTCTGATTTGCTCTTGCAGTCCTCTCAATCTCAAGGTCGAAAAGCAGATCAACTAAACGTCCTCTACCTCGCATAAACATCAAAATACCTTAGTAGCACTGCATGATACAAAATAAATAGTGAACACTGAAACAATATAAAAAAATTACATAAAATAAATTGCAGAAATCCTAAATTATAACGTAATTGCCTTGTTGAAATAATTCACTGGTCCCCGACAATGGCGCCAAAAACTTGATAGACTTTTAGCAAGTGTACTAAAAACTATCGAAGTAATAAAAATAAGTTCATATCCAGGAGGATTGTGTTAATCTCAATTTAGCAATAATGTTAATATCTAGGATGAGTAAATTATTTAGTGCCCGAGGCAGTAGGTTTGTTGTGCATAAAAGTAAATAACAGAAAATAAGATAGTTTTGGAAAAGATAAGGAGAGATGAGACTAGGTTTTTCGAATCCTCTAGTTCCCCTAATTGGTACACTACACCTATTTCTTACGAATGATTCTCTAGTTTCACGATGGTTAACAAAATAGCCCTAATCAATCTCTTGACTTAGGACCCTCTTCTCATATTACAACCCCTAATTCCTTAGGTGGTCTAATATTCTTTGAAGGTTTTAAAAACGTTAACTTAATATCACAAATAAACGATTATCCATTCCCTGACTAACCATGTTTATTTGAACAATTCAATTAGGCCTAAGTTGAAAGCTATGGTCAGTAGTCATTCATTCTCACGAAATCATGTTTATATTTGATCAGGATATAAAAAGCATTAAGAACAATTGAATTGAATAAAAACTAAATTGTCATTCACAATAAATAGAGTTTCACAGCAACATGTTTCAATTAGGGTTACACAGAATCATCTCAGACCTAATCTCTAAGAGATTTAGCTACTCATAATCGAGTTTACAAATAACATAATCAGTATAGGAATTAAAACATACATGAACTGGTAAAAGGTTGAAGAAATCGCCTTCCTAGCAGTCTTCTGGTCTCAAAATCGCACTTTGCTCTCGCCAAATCGTAACCCTTGTTTTCAGAATAAGCTTCAGAATAAATAGGCACAGAAATTCGCCCAATCGTGTCACGATTTAAGTAAATCGTGTCACGATTCCACCTTGTGTAACAAACTACCTGAATTAGGGTTTCTCAAATCGTGTCACGAAATGGCAACTATGACACGTTTTCATCAATGTCGAATGCATGTTTCTTCAGTTTTTTTCATTCTTTTCTTGCTGCTTACGTTGCTTTGTGAAGTCAAATTGTCATAAAAAGACTCTAAAAATGTAAAATGATGGACTGTCATCATTAGCCTCCAACAACATTAAAATTTAGATGTTACACTTTGTGGTTCCCAATGATTTCATGCAAATATATGTTCTCAAGTCTCGTGGCTACTGAGTTGCACGAATTAATGGCATTTGTGCTTATAAATTAGCTTGTAATTCGATCATTTCTCATCTTCGATCATTATTATAATACTTAGAAAAACTCTTGTATCTTGTTCTCTACATTTCAAAAAAATTAGTTTCTTTACTGTTGTTTTTCTTTTATTTTCAAGTTAAGCTCATAATTATCTATTATGAGTGAGTAGTTTTCTTATTATTTTCAAATTATAAAATGTAACTCATTGGTAAACTTTCCATAACTCTGATTCTTTCTTTTGTTATGGAGTTTAAAGGTTCTAAGATAATCTTATTGTTTTTAAGAAATATCTAGACAACAACCTTTGTTCAGAGATAAACAATGGTGTTGGACTTATAAGATTTAAGAAGGGCTTTGAAACATTATAATAGTCTAAAACCTCTTGAGGTGATATAGGGCAATATAACTGAATGGATTCTAATAGTATAGAAACTATGAGAATATGAGGGATGTATTGGTTTAGAAAAACATTTTGCGAACAATGAATTAAATGGATGAAAGAAATAAAGAAAAAGATATCGAATCACAACAAACGAAATAAACATTGAAGTCAAACCTTAATATCCTTATAAAAAAACCTCGAACTGTAGGATTGATATAGATACTTAGTCTTTTATTGAAGGATTTTTGAAATTCAAATAAGGAAGGTAGTAGCAAAATTAACAAATATATATATATATATATATATATATATATATAGACACACACTTGTGTTACTAATGTAGAAAGTATAAACAAAATTTGATCTATGACTCAGATTGATTGTATATGTTTTCTGCACACATAAAGAAATAGTCAGCAGACAAATTGTTCTTCTTGCTTTATTATCATCAAAACATTAAAATAGATTTATCTTAACTGATAACCGACAAAATAGTTGGTTATCATGTTGCACTTACCCCCATTATTAATAAGAAAATGAGTGAATGCAATGCCTAAAGCATATAATAAGTGCGTATTTAGGATTTTATAGTTTTAATTAGTTTTTAGTGTTAATTATTCATTTTGAACTAGTAATGCTTGTTTTGGATATTTAATGACACAGAATGAGGATTGGCTCTAGAGATCTAGGAAGTTGTAATGTGGATTAGGATTGCTTCAGTGCAGACATGGAAAGATGCAGTGCCCTTGACCGCTTGACGGGTTGTAAAACTGGTACAACCCATGGGACTACATCTGGCCACAACTTAAGGAGTAAGAATTATGAGATGGCGTCAATGATTGAAGTACGAGAAATATAAGGGAATAAGCCTGAAATAGGTAAGATACGATAATGACAGCTTACAGGGGAAATAAACAAAGGGTACAACATGTAGTGGTTGGTCTGGTACTATAAAAGGACAACCACATTTGGTGCCAAGGGTCTGAAAATTTGATAGTGAATTGGAGAGGCCAACTTCTAGCTACGGTTAGCAGCTTTAGAGTTCGCACTCCATCTCATCTTCTCCATAGATGAGCATGAGTTCTAGGTTTTAGAGAATTAGAGTTAGGATTACTTGGTGATGCTTTTAGCTCACCACTCTCCTTCAAGGATTGTAATCTTGTACTACCTCTATTCAGTATATTACTTTAAATTTTCATGTTTTCATTTATGTTTTATTTCATCTTCATCTCTAAGGTTCGGCTCACCATGTGCTAAACCCCTTCTTGTGGTTTAGACACGACGAGGTTATGATACTCTTTGCTTGTGATTTATAAGCTATAGCTTCATACTTCTTTCAAACAACGTGATTTAACTCAAAATCTTTAGAAGTAAAACTTGATCTCTTTTACCTCTAAGTTCCCTGAGACCGATAAGGTATGGGAATGGACCATGTTTGTTTGATATGAGTTAGTCCCTATGCATCGAAAGGTGAAGGGGTAAAGAGAACTAATTTGCATGAGTACTATATCTTGGAAGAGGCTTTCGACGCTAAGATTTAACTAGGACTCTTGCCATAGGCCAAAGTCTCAGCATAATAACACTTTGATGGAAAATGTTGATGACCTAACCTTGCAACGTTGTATGTTAAGATTTCGTGATTGTACTCCGGCTGGTAGTCTTCACGGGCGTAACTTGAAGGTTGAATGCACAACACTCCCAGTGGCCACCAAGTTTCTAGGAAGCCACAAAAAGTTGTAGCTCTGTAGATCGTAGCAAAGCTCTGTCATAACTGAAGCTTTGTTTAAACCACGCTTTTCACTTTGAGAATTTATAAGTCTTTTTAACTAATTTCTCAAACCATTAACTTTTATTTTATGTTGTGACAAATGATTTATTTTATTTTCTTGCAAACAAGTTTTCTTCTGGAAAGCTATAGAGAACTACACCTTTCCAGTCTATGTGGAATTGATATCTTTTTATACTATAACTTGGACGGTGTATACTTGCACTAAGTCTCTCCATCTTAAAATACTCATAGTGTTTTGGGAGACATCATTAACCAAATTGGTTCTTACGTATATATCTCATTTTCGGAGACTCCTATAACTAATTTTTACACTACTATTCATATTTGTTATTTTTCTTGACTTTTTTCTTCATCATCTTAAAGTATCCATTAAGTGTCAATGACTAATCTCCACTGAAAATTCGTATTGCCAACCTTTGATTGGGTCCCTCTTTCCAACCACATTTATTTATCCATAAGATTCTAACATGAGACATTGGTCTAGATATCTGAGTTAAGTTCCACTCAAAACAACTTAATATGATGTTGGTTTTCCTCTCTCAGTTATCAAAGGATATATAATAAATTAAAAAAAAACAAAGGTTGGTGAACAAGAGTGATATCTAATTATAATAAATATTTTTATGTGAGATATACTTTAAGTTAAATTGATCGATTAGGTGAGTTAAATGGACAAATATGGTACATCAATGTTCTTTAGACACATTTAATAATTACTATAATATAATATTAATGAATGGCTTCTTGCAACACAATAAATGTTAAAACCTATTTAATTAATGTAACACAACATGAGATTTTTACTATATAAAGTGATCGCACGGTTGTATATTTGTAATTATATGCAAAGGTGAAAAAATGGCTACAATTCCAAAGTTGGTTTATATTATGATCCTTTTTGTGTCCATATTCCTCACAGTAGTTGATGTTTATGGTGAGCTCATTCTTTTATTTTATTTTTATTCTTTTTTTAATTATTATTTTATGAACAATTGTTCACCCATGTTTAGTAATTTTTTTTCTTATTTTTCTTTACAGGAAAATGTGATTCTGACACTGAGTGTAGTGAACAATATATGTGTCCCCTTGAAACAGTAATGAAGTGCATTAAAGATGAATGCATATGCGTTCACTAGTTAAGTCAAACAATATTTCTTCATAATGTCTTAGCCTTTCATTTTCTTTCTTCACTATAATGTTTTTACGATTATAAATTTTCTCACTGTTTCATATATTTCTATGACCTTTTAATTTCAATGATATGCTTAAATATATTATAAAATTGGTGTTATATTTGGTTGCTTGTGAATAGCATGGAGATGTTTAATGATAAATTTTACCTATATTATTTAAAAAACTTAGAATTGAGGTTTATATCACAGGAGAATACAATCTTTAATTGAACTTTATACTATAGGATGTTACCTTCAGAATTTCTTTTTCAAAATATCTTAACTAGTCACGTAAATAGTTTTGGTGAGAGTGCGTACTATGAAGACATATAATTTAGAGGATGTGTTGCTTTTTAAGAGTGTAATATCTTAATCCAAGTTTTCTTTGGTTAGTTGGGAGCCACATGAATTTTAAGTAGCATGTTGAGCATTGAATCGTCATCCATTATATCATATGATACTATACTATTGTGATTCTTATGATGTTTGGTATATGTTGATCTATGTTGGATGTTCATCTACTTATACCCTATTCTTTTAACATGATGTATAATGTACTCACACATGTTTTTTGTGCTCCTTTTCGCACACATGCAGGTCATATTCAACATGGTCATGACAAGCAATTGTTGGATCACATAGCTTGTGAAAGTAGAATTAAGGCTTATGTCAGCTTTATTTGTTATGTTTTTTTGTTATTGTTGGTTATGTTGTAATGTTGTGGATTTAATGTTGTTATTTTGTTTTATTTTTAACTTTGCAAATAATGAATAAGAATATTATTCTATTATTTATATTTTGTAAAATAACGGCTATGTTTTTATAATGTGAAAATCTAGTGTACACAAGTGTTTATTTTTACTATATTTTGTGGTATTTATGTGTAGTTTAATACAAAGGTGTCTTTAATCAACACAAAACGAAATAAGAATAATAATAGATAAAAAAAAAGAAGAGGAAAGAGATCTATATATATATATATATATTGAGTTGAATATACACACACACATAGATTCAAAATAAAAAATCGAATTCTGAATTCTATTTGTATAAATTATAAAAAAAATTAATAGAATTCTGTATTCGAAATCGATATAAGATTATCTATATGGTTTTTTTACAAGATTATTTATATATAATAGGTCATTCATTCATTTTCTTTCTATTTTTTTTAGTTTTAGAATATTCTATATTATGGATTTACATTATATTGAATAGACTAATTAGAATAATTTTTTCTATATACTACTCTAATTAGTCTAATCAGCATAATGTAAATCTATAATATATATATATATATGTACGTATGTATGTAGATTATTATTATGTTCTCATAGTCAATATTAGGTATTTTATTAAAACAAAAAACAGGATCACATTTATTATATTGAATGTAAGGAGAAATAATTGATCGTGGGTAAAGATACTATCGTAAATATGTCAACTTTGATATACAATGCTGACATAAATAGAAAGAGAACGGTTCAAATACCATTGTGAAGATACTTTTACGAGAGGGTTTTGTTAAAAACATTAGAAAACATCGAGAAAGGAACAAATACTTTTTAGTTTTAACTATACTGTATAGAAGAAATAGAAAAGAATCGTATAAAACTTTTCTATCTATCAACAAATTCCGAGAGTTTTATGAGGAATGAGGATTATAATTCTTTCTAGTTCTAAGGATATTATGACTGATCGAGAGGCTCGATTAGAAAAAATTATATACATTATTGTAAATGGAGTAGAGAAAAAAAGGATTTATACTATTACTCTTGATACCTTAGTGAATGTGTGAAAAGGATTTAACTATAATAGAAATAAAACTCATGAAGATTAAATTACTGAATAACTTATGAGGGTATGTTCCAAGTGGATTTAACTAGAATTTAAATAAGATTCTAGGCTATGGTTACAAAAAAAAAATTAGACTTGCTTAATGTATACGACCGGTAAAGGCAAAATGGAAGTATAAGTCACTTAATTTAATTAGACTATTTTTTAACTATAATATGTTTTTTAGGAGGCACAATTATAAGTTTAAAATTTGTCAAAAAAAAAAATTATAAGTTTAAAATCGAAGGAAACCCTATTTTCTTCCAATATATAGATTTGCCATTAAATTTGGTTAAGGTGTTAAATTAAAAATATGAAAGTGGGAGCCTTTGTTTGTGAAAAATGTCAACTGATCCGCATGCAAGACCAAATTATAGTAATTTGTTCTAACACAAAACATAAACAAAGACAAGGATATTATTTTAATTGTGACACTTATACTAAACTGTTCAGAATATCTAGCATGCGTGTTAAACTTGATACTGGATACATTAAAATTACAGTAGAATTTGTTCGAATGACTATAAATATCATTACAAATTCATACATCTGATTAAATAACATATGTTAAATACATGTTTGAATACATAAGGAATCACCTACAGCTGGTACAAAACGTGTATATGATGGTAAATCATTCAGCTTCATGTATGCCTCTTCTTGCCGCGATCAACTTGCTTATCTGAAAGAAAATAAAAGGGATTAAGGTGAGACATGATGTCTTAGTGAGTTCCACCTATCTTAGGCTGTAGGCAATCTCAGAGAACCTAAGATCGCCATATGTTTGTACATTTACCTAATTTAGGATTTACTGTTATGTTCTGCATATCTTAGTGATTGGGGGAAATCTAGGATCACTGATTGTATACTATCATAGTTCTTCTCATAATCATATGAATATCATATTTTCAATTAAGTTAGAATGTTAGCATTGAACAAACAATTAATCTGAGTTTATTTTACAGAATGGATCTGAGTAGAGTAACCCTGAATACATTCGCTCTAATAACCGGCTAAATTTCCTATCTGAGGGCTAGAACCGGACTCCTCTTGTCGTGTAAGCCATCCAGTCGGAACATAGTCCCACTTCAACTAACAGAAGTGGGCCCTCCATTCGGAACGTACTCCCATCCAGACATAATCTGGAGCTTGTATGAGCCACAACTTATCTGGTTATAAAATATGAAGGTCCAAGTTAGCAAAAGTGCACTTTTTCATTTGGACAAAAAAACCAATATCCATTAGTGTAAACCAATTTAAAGTAAGTGACAGTTTAGTAAATATCCCTCAAGTTATTTGTTATAAAATAAAAGTGGGTTTAAGTTAGCAAATTTGTGCAAGTTAAATATGTTTTAATAAAAATTACTAAAGTAACCCTCAAGCTATTTGTAATAAAATAAAAGTGGATCTAAGTTAGCAAATTGGTGCAAGTTAACAAATATGTTTTAATAAAAATTACTAAAGTAACCCTCAAACTAATAGTTTTAAATAATAAAGATGGAGGATATTTTTGTCCAAATGAAAAGATGCACTTTTGCTAACTTGGACCTTCAAGTTTTTTGTTGGTCTAGGTTTTTTTTAAGGGAATTTTTTTGTCTAAGTTAGCAAACTCACACACACACACACACACACACACACACATATATATAGTTCTCTAACACATCTGTTAAAATTATCTATCTGATATGTCTCTAATTAATTATGGTCCATGTTCTAATATAAATTGATTGTAGTAAGTTTTTCCTTGTTAGTATTCCAATATGAAGAGTTCTTGTTATTTAACACTCTTAAATTCAATTATGCATCATGGGCATGTTTAGGATTAATTTGCCTTTCGAAATATTCTCCAAAAGTAATAGGCAATCACATACTCAATTTATAGGAAAAAGTATGATGTTTAGCAGTTGTTACACAACTTACGGCTTTTTCCAGAATGAGTAATCGGTTACAGGAAGGATGTAATCGGTTACACTGTCAAGAAAACACATTTAAGCAACCAGAGAGTATGTGTAATTGGTTACACAAGATGTTTAATTGGTTACACTGTGTTAAAAAGTCATTTTGCAACTTAATTGAAGTCGTTTCTTGCGTGACAACTTAACATAAGTGCTTATAACTCTAAATTAAAACAGTTTACAATGCAATTAGTTTGGCAAATCAATCAAAATAACATGATACAACCTGCATAATTCATGGGGGAAGCTAATCTTATAACATATAAGCTAAAATAAGTCATGTCATGTAATCTAATGAAAATAACTATCCAAGGTGAGATTTCTATCTAAAGGAACTCACCAGAATCACTTCTATTCACTTTCAATTTAGCTTAAGATTCAAGTAAGCTCATTTAAGCTCCATAATCACTTTGCTCAAAACAACTTATTCCGGCTTAATTGCTTCTGCTCCTAACTTTGTATTTCAACTTCAACACAAACTCTTGGTAAGCCATTTAAGCATACATAATCAGTTCTGAACCATTCATATCTAACTTAAACTTATATTTTAGCTTATGCCACAATTTCCATGCCAAAACCCGTAAGCAGTTTTTCCAACTCAATATCCAAATTTCAAATGTGTTTTCTGTATTCGTTCTTGATCCCTACCATACGAAAATTATATCCAAACTAAAGGGAATTGAGTGTAAAATCCAAAAATCCAACAACCATTCAATTTGAGTTGCAGAGCAAAAGATACGACCCAAATACTACAACATGTCCTATGAATTTCACATAAATAGATCTCTTTTAAACTTCAATTTAATCTCCACATACAATCCAATTTACTAACACCTCTTAACCTTTACTGATAGCTTCAAACCATAAGTCTCAAATCATAGACAACAATTCCCATTTAGAGCATAACATAAAATTTATCATTCTAATCAACAATTTCAGCTCTATTCAACCAAATTCAAATGTAAAAGCAGAAACTCACCTTGCTAAATTTGAATTCTTTCACAAGCTCCCAACCAACTATCTAGCACCCAATTTCTGCCACATGTTTATAGTGGATTTTCTTGAGAAATTTGATGGATTGGGTGAGAAAAAGGAGAATGGCGTGAGAGAGGGTAGGAGAAAAGAGGAGGAGCACTTTTCTGAAATAGAAATGAGAGGAAAGAATGAGGGGAAAGAGGGTAAATTGGTTTATATATACATGTGGCAGAATTATCTTCTTGTCCTTTCTAAAAGATTTTCATCTGATATGGTTAATTAATATTGCAGTCTGATGAGAAATGAGTGGGATATTACACTAACAAAAAAGGGATTTCTGTCAAAAAGAAAGTACCAAATGTACAAATAAAAAAAAATTATATTAAAATTCAAATAAGAAATATTATTATTATTCTATTTTCTTAAATAGAAAACAATAAACATATAAAAATTATATTCTATATTAGAATTTAGTCGATAGTTATAACTATTCTAATTATTGCTTGATTTCAAAAATTGTATTCTATATTAATCTAATTGTAAAATACAATAGAATAACTAGCTAGACAAGAACTCTTTTTTGATAGGAAGTGGATATATCCATATATTTCTAACTTATATTTTTTAAACTAATTAAAATAGCTATACCAAAAATTGGTTCACATAAAAATGGATGTATTGGCTCGCGTAAACATCCTTGTAAAATACCAAAGGGAGTTATTTATGTTCAAGCTAGTTTCAACAATACCATTGTGACTATTATGTACGAGGTTGAGTGGCTTTTTGGTCCTCAGCCAGTCGTGTGGATTCAAGGGTACACGAAGGGGGACACCATTTCCCGCTCAAATCGCTACAACAAATGCTATTCAAGCAGTAGTATATCAAGGCATGCAACGAGTAGAAGTCGTAATAAAAGGTCCCGGTCTAGGAAGAGAAGCATCATTAAGAGCTATTCATAAAAGTGGTATACTTTTATGATTTATAGGGGATGTAACCCCTATGCCACATAATGGATGTAGGACTCCTAAAAAAAGACGTGTGTAAAACTAAAAATAAACATTAAAGAAAAAGATTTCAAGAGAAATAAACAATTAAATCAAGAGTTTCATAAAAATATATTACTATGATTCGAGAAAAAGTTAAAGTATCTACTCGGACTATACAATGGAAGTGTGTTGAATCAAGGGTAGACAGTAAGCGTCTTTATTTTGGACACTTTATTCTGTCTCCACTTATGAAAGGTCAAGCAGATACAATAGGCATTGCAATGCGAAGAATTTTGCTCAGAGAAATAGAGGGAACATGTATCACACATGCAAAATCTGAGAAAATACCACATGAATATTCTACCATAGTAGGTATTCAAGTATCAATACATGAAACTTTAATGAATTTGAAAGAAATTGAATTGAAAAGTAATCTGTATGGAACTCGGGACGCATCTATTTGTTTCAAGGGTCCTAGATATGTAACTATTCAAGACATCATTTTACTACTGTCGGTGTAAATCGTTGATAATACACAACATATAGCTAACCAAACAAAACATATTAATTTTTGTATTGAATTACAAATTGAGAGGAAGCGTGGATATCGTATAAAAACACTAAACAAAATTCAAGATGAAAGTTATACTATAGATGCAGTATTTATGCCTGTTAGAAATGAAAGTCATAGTATTCATTCTTATGTTAATGGTAAAGAGAAAAAAGAGATACTTTTTCTCGAAATATGGACAAATGGAAGTTTAACTCCTAAGGAAGCACTTTATGAAGCCTCCCAAAATTTGATTGATTTATTTATTCTTTTTTCACATGCAGAAGAAGAAAACTAATTTTTGAAAACAATCAACACAAAGTTACTTTACCCCTTTTTACTTTTCATGATAGATTACTTAAGGATAAATTAATGAAAAATAAAAATGAAATTACATTGAAATCCATTTTTATTGACCAATTAGAATTGTCTCCCAGGATCCATAATTGTCTTAAAAAGTCCAATATACATACATTATTGGAACTTTTGAATAAGAGTCTAGAAGACCTTATGTAAATTTAACATTTTCGCATAGAAGATGTAAAAAATATATTAAACATTTTACAAATCAAAAGCATTTTGCATAAATTTGAAATCCATTGGGTTTTTTTTTATCGGTTATTTTTCTAAAAAAAAAAAGAAAGGTAAACATATAAAATTTGAATCTTTAGCACAAATCTATATATTCAGAAGTGAGTTCTCCATAGATACACAATACACATGTCTTGATGTTTTATTTTACAATTGAATCAATTTAAAAAAGATCTAAATTTAGGAATTTTTCAATAGGTAATGTTTCTCCAATACCCAACAAAAAAAAAAGACTCATCATTGCTCAAACTTCTTTAGCTGGTAACAACATAAAGGAAACTTATAGAGGAGACATGTTGGAATTCAGGATCCTAAAAGCTTGTAAAGTTAATATAAAGCCCCCTAGAGCTCCCATTATTAAAGAAGTTCTATGGTCCCCACCTTTTTCTTCTTGGATCAAAGCTAACATTGATGGAGCAGCAACAAAGAATCCCTCTAAAGCTGCTACAGGAGGCATTTTTAGAAATTTAGACAGTATTTGCATTGGATGTTTCTCTTAGTTCTTAGGATATCAAAATGCTCTATATGCTGAGCTAGTAGCTTCTATGACTGCAATTGAGGTTGCCCACAACAATGGTTATTCAAAATTTTAGCTTGAAACTGACTCAGAGTTGGCTACCTTGGCATTCAAGTCAACTTCAGTGGTGCCTTGGAATTTAAGAAACAGATGGCATAATTGTCTTGTTAGATTAAGATATATGAGGTTTGTTGTGTCCCACATCTATAGAGAGAGTAACGCTTGTGCTGATAGTCTGGCTAACCTTGGTCTATCCTTGTCTTCTTCTGGATTATTTTAGTCTGATTTTATCCCTGATTTCATTAGAGGAGAGTACACTGGGAATAGGTTGGGTATGCCCAACTTCATATTTAACACCTTTTGAAAAGGTTTTGGTATAGTCCCCCTTTTCTTTCTTGTACTCTTTTTCGTTTTATCTAATGAAATGATTCTATTTGCATCTGTTTAAAATAAATAAATACCCAAACCAAATAGTCACGACGATACCAATAAAAAAGATGCTTGTTGCTACTGGACGACGAAATGGGTTTTGGAACTTATTAACATTCTCCAAAAAATGTTACTGTTAATAATCCCACGGGTATTGTAACCATTAAAAGAACACCTAATAATTTATTGGGTATTGTACGAAATATTTGAAATACGGGAAAAAATAACATTCAGGCAATATTTTCAAAGGAGGTGCAAACGGATATGCGGGTTCCCTAATCATTGATGGTTCGAGCATCGCTAAGCCTACGTTATAGGTATTAGTATCTAGAATTATTACTGTAAAAATATATAAAAGATCTTTAGACGACACTGGTTCTCCATAATAATTATGACCCATCCCTTTAGCCAATTTCGCTCCTAATACAGGACCATTCAAGTCTGGTTTTTTTTTTTTGTTGTTATTGGGATAGGTGAATTCTTATAGATCCATCCTCCAAAAGAATCGGACATGAGAATTTTTCATAATCCGGCTCAACCAGGAATCAAACAAACTGAATCCATACATAGAAAATATTTATATGGTAGTCACTCATATATGAAGATTATGTGTATAAAAATAAACTTGGTTCTCTTTTTTTTAAGTAAATGTTTTTCACCTAGGTATGTTTTCAAAATCAAAAGTTATTTCTGGGTGATCTCAAACCTTTCAACTATTCTCCCTCCAAAAATGAATTTCAAAATTTTTACATAGAAAGGATTTACTTGTTACTAATATAATACAACCCCCGTTTTTCTCTAGATCTACTTGCTTCACTTCGATAGTATCATAAATTGAGTCAATGTATAGGAAACAACTGCATTTCTATACCATTAAGTTAAGTGAAAAACATAGGACATAATCTGGATTATATCACATAAATTGATGTGTACAAACGACTTATATTACTGGATATTCAGAGCCTGTTCATGCAGGATATGATAAAGTCATATAATAGGAAAGATTCTTTTCAAGCGAACCGGCCTATCCTTTGTAGGGGACTGACGCGGTGGTTGGAAAAAGACGCATTTATTTCTGAATTCAAATGTGGTAGATAAGATCAAGTCATACTGCAAATTAATAGTGCAAGTCACACATTCCCATAATCCATTATTTTTTCGGAGATTTCGATTTTATAAAATCCACATTTTTATTTCACCGAGAACTCATAGAATATTTTGTTATTTCATATACACATCATGAAATCTTACTCTCAACTTATGAGAGGTTTGTGATGATCTTACTCTCAAGTTGTATTATTCTCGAGAGAAATATTATTGAACAATCAAAAATTGCAATGTATTTGACAATTGTATAAAAATACACCATTAATTACTATTGATTTGACTAAAGGAAAGAGAAAAACTAATTAACAAATGAAAATGCATATATACAATGTAGAAATACGTGGTTGGACGATCAAATGGTTGTCCAAATATCATTTCACTATTCTCAAAGTATGCTTACTCCACACTCTCTTACCATCTATGACTTCTTCTTTTTTACGAAAAATGAATCTCTATTTTATTTTAAGCTTTTTTATTTATTTTCTAAAAAATTCGAATAAATTCTAAAACACTCTCAACCTTTCATCAATTGAAGGGGTAATCCCCTTAATTAATTTTGTTTGCTATGTTTTATGATATTTAGGTGTAGTTCAATATAGAGATGTCTTTAATCAATGCAAAAGGTTTTATCAAATCCACATTTTTATTTCACCGAAAACTTATAGCATTCTTTATTTAATATACACATCATGACATATTATTCAAGGTATGAGATTCATGATAATATTATTCTCAAGTGGTTTTGTTTTCAACTGCAATCTTATATTCAACTGCCATGAGGAAATGTCTATTCCCTTATCTTAGTGTGTGGAAACCTCACAATCTATCCTGGATGTGTTTGTGAACGAACTAGATGCCATATTGGAAGAGATAATCCCTAAAAATGACAATGATGAATTGAGACCTATCAATCTCGATGAAAAATTAGGATTTTAGCTTTGAAGTTTATATCTTAGAAATCCTAAGGAGTCTGTTCATTTGTTCAGTTTATACTACCATTGTTAAATCAAGTGTAAGAACAAGTTAACTTGTTTGCTGTTGGGGCAAAATTTTTAAAAAGTCTCTCGCCAGCGTGCTTGAGCATTTAAGTCTCTTGGTGAAACCTTGAGCATCTAGGAGTCTCAGTCAGTTGTGATTGAGCAAGGGAAAGTCTTAAGGATATGTGCTTAAGCAAAGGGAAGTCTCTTGGAGTTGTCCTTGAGCATAAGTCTTTAGGTACTATCCTAGAGCATAGAAGTCTCTTGCAGTTATGCTTGAGCAAAGAGAAGTCTCTTGGTTGTGTCCTTGAGCAACTTGTAATCTTATGTGATTATAGTGAAATCCCTTGGAAGTGCAAGAGGACTAAACTACTCCTGAATTGTAAGAGGAACCAGTATAAAATTGTTTTGTGTCTGCTTTCTCTTTCCCTATCTCTTTATCTTTGTGTTATGAACCTTATATGTTGTATTCAGACTCTGTATCATAATCTACATACCACTGATTATGATAAATACTTAACACCAAGAAAAAGAAACCATGAAAAGCCTATACAATTCAACCCTCTCTTCTTGCGTGTTTTTCTCACCTTCATTTTCTCCATCTCATATTCTCCTTGGATGAGCATGAGTGCTAGTTTTTAGAGAATTGGAGTTTTGATTACTTGGTGATGCTTTTAGATCACCACTCTCTTTCAAGGATTGTAGTCTTGTACTAGCTCTATTCTATCTATTACTATAGGTTTTTATGTTTTCATTTATGTTTCATTTCATCTTCATCTCTGAAACTCAGCTCAACATGAGCTAAACCCCTTTTTGTGGTTTAGACATGGTTATGTTATGATACTTTTTGATTACGATTTATAAGGCTATAACTTCCTACTTCTTTCAAACCAACTAATTTAATTCAAAATCCTTATAAGTAAAACTTGATCTCTTTTACTTCAAATGTTATAGTTCCCTGAGACTGATAAGGTATGAGAATAGAACATGTTTGTTTGATGAGTTAGTCCTTATAAGTAAAGCTATGTCTTTTTAACACCCTAAACCCTGAATGCAAATAAATCAATTATTCCAAAGAGTTTAGATGCTACGTCATCATTTTCTCAAACATGCATAAACTGATTTTCATAAAAACTCACAGCGGAAAAACATTATCATAAATATCTCAACAACATATAACAAATCTCAACAACCATGTCTCAGGTCTCATAATACATAACCAACAATATCTCAAATCTCATACATAAATGGACAATAAGTCTCAGCAACAACATAAATACATAGTATAAAATGCAAAAGTCCCGACACTCCTAATCAAAGCCCTATCATCAAGCACTCACAAGCAATAAGAACTCAATCGTGCATGCCGTCTACACCTTTCATACAAATGGGTAGGCGGTCAACCAAACGACCACTGGGGGTTAGATAATATTCCACGTAATAAAATATAATCAAGTAAAAAGCATTCAAGGATTTCAAGTATAATACATATACATACTTATAATTCCTATAATACTAATTTCATGTGAATATTATCATACTTCTATCATAACATACCAAGCCTATTCATTTTCAAGGTCAAGTAAATAATCTCTTAGATCAAGTCATCCAACAATGAGTCATCATATCAACATTAATTTCCTAAGTATACTAGCATAACCAAGAAACATATGCATGTTCACAATTCCACATAGTCACAACATTTATCAACTTTCAACAATGCACATAATCACCAATTTACATAGTCAAGTATGTCACAATTCACAATCTCAAGTGCATGCAATGTTCTAGACACTTCTACATGCATGTGGTACCAAGTTTTTGGATCCGGAGATAACTATTACCGAGTAATCCACTAACGTAATTTCTCACCGATTACATTCTTCACCAAACTAACGTAAACCCTTACGGATTTCGTTCTTCACTATCTAATGTGAATCCTTGCGGAAAGCGTTCTTCACCAAAGACTGAACATGACTATGAATGCATGGACTTTCAAGTAAAGACACGATAATGCACAATCGCAACTCTATATTATACAATTTACACCATCATATAATATTATCACCAATTTCACCATTGCATTATCAAGCATTTACATCTATACAATCAACAAGTCATAATCAACAAAGAGTCATCATCATAATCATCATCAACAATTATCACCACAAGGAAACAACATCGTTTCACAAAGCACAATTCGCATAATAGACAAACAATCAACCACATCATGATAACCAACATATTACACACCCATAAATCATTGATTCATTCTTATTGCATCATATTATCATGAATACAAAGTCATTTTCAAATTATTTGATCATAAATCTTCATATTGATAAAGTTCGTCTATTTCACAAAAATTACGTATTTCCAATTTTTCTCAACAAAAATAGGGTACTAAGATTTTACATATTATCAAAACATTCCTACATATCATCTAACATTTTAGCAATTCAATCATAGCATCTTCGTTTCACAAGGTTCATTCATTTCTCAAAATTTTCAAAGTTCGTCTCATTTTCATCATGTTTCAAAATCAATTCTCTTTCAAAATAAAACCATATTAACCCAATCATATAAGCTGAATTAAACTCTAATCAAATAGGTTTAGGTATCTGGGACTCCTAGGGATGCATCTGGAACCTTGAAAGTACAAGAAAATGTCGTTCCGAACCATACAACACGCGCACGAATGAGCACGTTTTGCCTGGGAAAAATGCATGGTCCAGGAAGTAACGCACGATCCGTGCACTTCCTGAAGGCAGACCGTGTGTTTTGCTCTGCCAGCAAAACAATACGTTTTTGTGTTTTTCACGCGCTAGGAAAATCTGATTTTCGATCCCGCTTTCACCAAATTCGTCCCAAACACTTAAACAGTTAATACTCACCCCAAAATATAGTCTTCTAACCCAAAACAACTTATTTCAATTCACCCAAAATAACTTATTTCTCAAAAGTGCTTAAAACGACTTTTTACTCAAAAAACTGATTTTCACCTAAACGTTTCCTCACCAAAACATAACACTTCCAAACACAATTTCTACTCAATCCAATTCAACACAACAACTCCACAATTCCATTCAAAATCAAACTTCTTCTCTTTGACCCATTTTCACAAAAATCACCAAAACACAATAACTTAACCAAACCACACATTCATCACATTTTAATTCATGGATTCTCAAAACAAACACCCAACAATAATTATGGCACATAAATCATGAATTCATCATTAATCAGAAACTACATCATCATTTTCACCAATTTAAGCTAAATTCTCAAAGTAAACACCTAAAAATTACTAATTTTTCCTCTCTCCTCAAATGACCAAAATACCCTTAGTCCAAGAAATGAGTAAAATACCCTTCTCACTTCAAAATCCACTAATCTCAAGTCAAACACAAAAAAAAAAGCAATTAAACACATATAATAAATAAATAAAATAATTCTAACAAAAAACGGGTTGTAACAGTCATAACTGAAGCTTTGTTTAAACCCCATTTTGCACTATGAGAATTTACAAGTTTTTTTTAACTGTTTTCTCAAACCATTAACTTTTATTTTACTGTTGTGGCAAACGATTTATTTTATTTTCTTGCAAACAAGTTTTATGCTGGAAAGCTATAGAGAGCTATAACTCCCCAGTCCATGTGAGATTGATATCATTTTATACTATAACTTGGACGATGTATACATGCACTAAGTCTTTCCATTTTGAAATACTAATATGGCTCGTTTGGTGCGTAGGATATGCTAGAAACATGATAGGATAAGAGGTTGGATAAGGATAGGATATGATAGTGACAAGATAGACCCTTATCCTATCATGTGATTGGTACTCACATGATAAGAAAGATGATAATCTTCAAAACAACATTCAAATAAACGATAGAGCACAACATTAGAAAAACAAAAACTTTTTATAAAAAAAAAAAAAAAACTTTTCTCCATAGAAATCAAACAAAAGGGAATTAGAAAAACACAATACAACAACAAATTTTTACAAGCAATTTTGTAGGCAGAAAAAGAGTAGATAATCAACCCAGAAAAAGGGTACTTCAAGTTGTGGTTGAAACATGAAAAGTCTACTGACCTAATAATAAAGTAATAGACAATTGTACGAGTCAAAACAAGATGTGTTCTGTATGATCAGACATAAAGGTGCTTCAAGTAGTTCAAAAGTGGTCAGAACTAGTAGTATTGTCTAAAAGTGTAAATATTGTTGATTTTTCTACCGCTAATTATGCAATTGTTATTTCAATCGTCTTTTTTTTTCTATCGCTGATCAACAAGCATAAAAAATTGTTATATTGTTGAGGAATCACAGAAGCACAAGAAATATTGTTGCTTTTTTAATAGCTAATTATGCAATCATGTTGTTTTCTATGGCTAATCAACAAAATCAATTTCAATCGTTTATTTACAAAAACAATTCTTGATTCAAAAAAGCACCAGAGAAAGACAATTGAGTAGGATAGAAACGATAGATAGAGTATAATAAATGGTGTTACCTGACCTGAAGGGTGAAAAAGCGACGATAGATTTGGCATAAGTGGGAGTCGAAGAAAGGTATACTTGCGTTTTTTACTATCCTGTTGCTAACCCAGCTAAATATAAGGATTAAAATTATGAAAAGTAAGTAGGATAGGATTAGGAAAGGTTTAATTTATCCCTTTCCTATTGGGTGAGCTAGAGGACACATTTAATAATTACTATAATTTTAATGAAGGGTTTCTTGCAACAGAATAAATATTAAAAACTATTTAATTGATCTAAAATAACATGAATTTTTTACTATATAAAGTGATCACACAATTGTATATTTGCAATTATATGCAAGGGTGAAAAAATGGCTAGAATTTCCAAGTTTGTTTATGTTATGGTCCTTTTTGTATCCCTATTCCTCATAGTAGTTGATGTTGGTGGTGAGCTCATTATTTTTTTTTAATAATTTTTTCATAATCGTTCACCTATGTTTAGTAATTTTTTTCTTATTTTTTGTTACAGGAAAATGCAATTCTGACACTGAGTGTAGGGAACGATGGATCATGTGTCCCCTTGAAACAGTGCTCAAGTGCGTTAAGGATGAATGCATATGCGTTCACTAGTTAAGTCAAACAATATTTCTTCATTATGTCTAAGCCTTTCATTTTCTTTGTTCACTGTAATATTTTTACTATTACCAATTTTCTCACAGTTTCATATATTTCTTTGATCTTATAATTTAAATGATATGCTTACAAGAGTGTTAAATATATTATAAAATTAGTGTTATATTTGGTTGCTTGTGAATTGCATGGAGATATTTAATGATAAGTTTTACTTATATCATCTAAAAAAACTTAGAATTGAGGTTTATATCACAGGAGAAGACAATGTTTGATTGAACTTTATACTTTAGGATGTCACCTTGATAATTTCTTTTTCAAAATACCATAACTAGTCCTGTAATAGTGTAGTTTTAGTGAGTGCATGCTATGATGACATATAATTCAAATGAGCTGTTGCTTTTTGCGTATCACATAAGAGTGTAATCTCTTAATCTAAGTTTTCTTTAGTTGGTTAGGAACCACATGAATTTTAAGTGATCTTGAGCATTGAATCGTCATCCATTATATCATATGATACTATATTATTGTGATTGTTATGATGTTGTATATGTTTATCTATGTTGGATGTTCATCTTCTTATACCTTATTCTTTTAACATGATGTTGAAGGGATTTAAAAGAGGGGTTTTTCAAAATTTTAATCCTCTTTGCGGAAGAAATCTCATGAGAACGGATCTTGATTAAATCATTAATCACAAATCAACGAGAACACATTCTTAAACACTTTCAGGATTATGTGTTTACCTCTTGAAGTGCAGAACCTTTGTAGCAGAATTGTTTCTGATCACGAGCAAAGCAAAGCAGCGATGCCTCTACTCAGTCCACACTAACAGAACTTCTCTGATGACCGGTGCTAGCCAATTCCAACGGAGATTCAGAGAGATTAGGTTTAGAGAACGGCGGCTAGGGTTTCTAACTTTTAGAATTAGGTTAAGTGTTTCAACCAATAGTCAATAATGCTTCAACACAAGGGTTCTATTTATAGAACCACTTGTGTGCTCAGCAAACCAAACACTTAAGTACACTGTAACTTACGGTGGACCGCGTTTCTCTATTTTTCATAAATTAAATAATAAATCATATTTAATTATTTAATTACTAATAAGTCTTACTTATTATTTTATAAATAAGTCTCACTTATTATTTTATAAATAAGTCTTACTTATTTATTTCTCTCATCTATCTGTCCTTTGTGTGTGACCATATAGGTTCCCGTAACGTTAGCAATAATATTAAATCACATATTTAATATTATAAACAGTGAGCGGTATCTAGCAACACATCATTGCTACCCAAGTGACGAGAATGTCATGCGATCTGACGAAACCTTTCTATGATAATGATGATGTGTATAGTTACCCTTTTGCCCTCATGTCTATATTGAACACAAGACATAGTATGTCATCCTTGTCTAGTTCAATATTGGGCCCGTAGACATTTCTCCTGTTATGTAAAAGGGGTAAATTCCATCTAGGTCACTCATGTTCCTCAACATGATTCATGGAGTACCCATCAACCAACTTTATAGTCATCTTGTTACAGACAACGTTTGAATGGTGACAAAGCACTCGACTCCAACATCTAGGGTACATAGTGGTTTCAGGTCAAAAGGTGGAATACACCACTATCACTATAAGAACATCTTATGACATTTTTCATAACTTTTACTATGTAGTATTCTCATGGTGGATCAATCCAATATAAATATTACTCCTAATATTTATATCTATGTGTAGACTTGATAACTCTTTATCCATGATCTGTGAGATGTGATCATCAGTCTATCCACATAATAGTCTCTATGCTTTAACGATATCCCACTTCTCAATAAAGCTTGACTACAAATACTTTAAGAATAGTTTCCTTATGTTTAACAAGGTCTCACAATTAAGTTATACTTAATGTTCCATTAAACAGACTAACTATTCTAGGGACTTTATTATTTTGAAACAAAACAAAATCAATAAAGAAATGCCTTATCATTTATATATTCACAATATATATTTAGATCAATATCATGATACAAAGCCAAACTCAATCAATATAGATTGGCTATTCGGGCTTACTCCAACATATGTATCATATACTCACATGTTTTTTGTGTCCCTTCTCGCACACATATTTGTATGCAGGTCATATTCAACATGGTCATGACAAGCAATGTTGGATCAAGTAGTTTGTGAAAGTGGAATTAAGGCTTATGCCAACTTTATTTTTTTAATTGTTTTTATTATTATTGGTTATGTTGTAATCCTTGGGATTTAATGTTGTTATTTGTTTTATTTTTAGCTTTGCAAACTTGTGAAGAAAAACATTATTGTATTATTTATATTTTGTAAAATAAAGATTATATTTTTAATATGTGAAAATCCAGTGTGCATAAATGTTTATTTTTACCTTATGTTATGTTATTTGTGTGTAGTTTAATATAAAGGTGCCTTTAATCAACACAAAAAGTTTTTTAAAACCCACATTTTTATTTCACCGAGAACTCATAGAATATTTTGTTATTTAATATACACATCATGAAATGTTATTATCAATTTATGAGGTTCGTGGTGATCTTATTCTAAAGTGGTATTATTCTCGAGAGCAATGTAATTTGAACAACCAAAACTTGCATTGTATTTGAGAATTGTATAAAAATATTAAAATACACTATTTATTACTATTGATTTGAATTAAGGAAAGAGAAAAAAAAACTAATTAACAAATAAAAATGTATATATGCAATATAGAAATACGTTGTTGGAGGATTAAGTGGTTGTCCAAATAACATTTCTCTATTATCAAAGTATGTTTGTACCACACACTCTTACCATCTACGACTTTTTTAAAAAAAAAAAATCGAAAATGACTTTCTATTTTATTTTAAGCATTTTTTATTTGTTTTCCAAAAAAATCGAAAAGTTCTAAAACACTTTTAACCTTTCATCAATTGAAGGGACAATCGCCCTTAATTCATTTTGTTTGCTATATTTTAGGATATTTAGATGTAGTTCATTATAGAGATGTATTTAATCAACACAAAAGGTTTTATCAAAATGTATTTCTATTTTATTTTTAACATTTTTATTTGTTTTCTTAAAAATTTAAATAAATTCTAAAACATTTGTAACATTTAATCAATTGAAGGGACAATCCCTAAATTAATTTTATTTACTATATTTTATCGTATTTATGTGCCATTCAATATAGGAATGTCTTTAATCAACTCAAACGGTTTTATCAAATTCAAGTTTTTATTTCATCGAAAACTTATAACATTCTTTGTTATTTAATATACAGATAATGACATCTTATAAGTATGAGATTCATGATAATCTTATTCTCAAGTGGTATTATTTTTAAGGACAATCTTATTTGAACAACCAAAACTTAACAACGTATTTGACAATTGTGTAAAAATACATCATTTATAACTATTGATTTGACTTAAGAAAAGAGAAAAAACTAATTAAAAAATGAAAACATCTCTATACAATATAAAAAATACGTTGTTGGATGACCAGACAGATGCTCAAATAACATTCATCTATTTTCAAGATTTGCTTGTGCCATATACTATTGCCATCTACGACTTCCTATTCTATTTTAAGCATTTTTATTTTAACCACTTTTTCGTTTTAAAAAATTGTCCATTCCATTGAAAGATATTATTATATGGAGAATGCTAACCATTACCCTTGGGACATTGGTTAAAGTACTAAAATAAGTAAGTTTGCATCGAAAAGTTGTGTAATTATTGTTAAGAAAAAAGTAAAAATTTGTATTTCTAAGACAAAGTTTCTATTAATGGAATCCTTAACCATTGCCCTTAATATCTAGTTAACAAGGCCTTTATTATATAATAGATCACGTGTACAAAATTCAACTTTAACAAATATTGTAAGATATGTTAACGAAATACATAAAAATGAACGTCTTATAACTTTTATCAATAATTGAACCACTTTTACATGAATTTTGTTAAAAAAAAAAAACTTTCACAATAATACATATCAATATAGATCATTTCATTTTATTTTTTGGTAGTAAAAAAGGTGGGAGAGGTGCAACACAAAAACATCTCATGAGGTCACTCATTCTATTACTACTATCGCCAAAACACGCTTAACTCCGAAATTCTGATAGAATCCGATGCATTATCGCACCTGAGATCATTTTATTTTTAACTCATTATTAATCAGAATTAATATTACAAAATTAATTTTCTTCTTTTGAATCGAACATATACAAATGGGATTAAAAAAATTTGATTTTCTAAAATTCAAAAAACACTTGTGAGCATAACGAGATAGTCAGACACGCGTCTCTCGAACAAGGCACAACCCCTCAAAAGAAAACAAAACCATGGACCCCACATATTTCCAGAAAATTCCACACCAAATCAAACCTTTCAAACACACAATCCAAACACGCGGTCAAGATCCCGCCACGTGTCATAACCTCCACTTCATCATCCAACGTGGCACCATCTTCAACCATGTAATTGATTCGCATATCATTCTCAACTTCATAATTACAAACGAACCTTTCTTTTTACATGCGTCGTCGTTTCATTGCGTTTCGATTTTCAGCGTTGTCGTTTTCAGATCGGAGAGTTTCGCTTTCATCGCCATGAACGGAAACGAAGCTATGGAAGATGTTACGGTGGTTGAAGAGGAGGAGAAGTCGTCGGAGAAGATGGTGTATATGTGGGGTTACCTTCCCGGAGCTTCGTCGGAGAAAGCTCCGATACTTTCTCCGACGCCGGTTCGTTTAACTGATTCTTCTTTTGCCGGGGATTCGTGGAAGGATGTTTGCGGTGGTGGTTGTGGATTCGCTGTTGCTATCTCAGGTTGATTTTCAATCCGTTGACTTTAGTTTGACTAAATTTGGAACCAAAATTTAAATTCATTTCAAATAAATTCTAGATCTAAGTTAGTAAAAAAATATATCCATGAAATTTTGTGAGAAACTAATATATTGATTCTATGAAGCACATACACTTCGATATCGATATGAACTGTATCGAAGTGTTTGACACTGTTGATGTTTAACACTGACACATATAATTACATTCCATCAATTAACTTTTTCAAATTGTTACCGGTATTGACACATTATTATTAATTATTAATTAATTCTATCTATGAAGCACATATAAATCATACTTCAAGTGTCTGACACGTGTTAAGTGTCTGGCACGTTGATGTGTAATACTGACACATGTAATTACATTCTATTAATTCTTTTCTTTTTTTAAATTATATGCCATGTTGATCTATTGGTCAATGTGTATTAATTCTTTTTGTGAAGTTATAAAGGTGACTACATGTTGATCAGTGTCGTGTTTGGTGTCTGTGATGGTGAGTTTGTGACTATGACTATAGGTGATTCACGGTATTCTACTGTGATGATTTTTGTTTGTTGTGTGATTATTGTAGAGAAAGGGAAGCTGGTGACGTGGGGATCAACGGACGATGAAAACCAGAGCTACTTGATGTCTGGGAAGCATGGGGTAATGCAGTTGGTCTTGTAAAATAAGGATTGGTTTTGGTATGATTTTGGTGTTGGAATTGATTTTGCGTCTTATAATCTGGATGCATGTATGTTTTTCTGAAGGAGATTCCAGGGCATTATAAGCTTCCCACTGAGGTGTCAGTGGTGAAAGCTGCTGCTGGTTGGGCTCACTGTGCTTCAGTCACTGGTAATGCTTCTAACCAGTCTAATTTGTTCCTTATGAAGTAAAGATTTCAAATATTTTAAGGATTTAATTCATATATACTGTCAGTGTAAAGATTTTTTACAATGTCGATCAATCATAATCATCTGATCGTAAAAACTGTTTGACTTTATTCAAAACTACTTTATATTGTGATTTTATGACAGTGTAAACATTTTACATTTAAAATGCATCAAGACATTTTTAGGATACGGAAGTCATGTAGTATTCAATTAAGACTTTTCTATAATGTACTTGAATAAGTCTTGTATTCAATTAGAAAAATCAAGAATTTTTGAATTGGATGTTTACCAGTTTTGAACTATATATTGTATATCTAATTAGAAATTTGTTAATGTCGTCAATATTTAGCTCAACTTAAAATGTGTGACATAAATGACCCTCCAAATAGAAATTATATATTAATCTCCACCATGCATCCTTAAGGAATGTGATCGAGAAGACAACAAAGGCTAATATACTTTCCTAGAATTCTATACATTTTGCTTTTCTTTATCCAATCTTTATTATTTTGTAATATTTTTTTTTATTTTTGTAACTTTATCCTATATCCAACATTATATATGAACCTCTGTTATGCATCGTTGAGGAATGTGATCGAGAAGATAACAAAGTCTAATATAGTTTCCTAGAATTCCATACGTTTTGCTTTTTTTTTTTATTCTCTTGAATGTTTGCTTAAAATCTATGGAGTCCCATGAATCTTATAAATCCATAAAGTCATTTCAAACCCTATAAATTCCTATAATCCATTAAAATTCAAAGTATAAAATCTTGATTACAAATGTTTTAAAAAAAATCTTATATGCCATTATAATCTTACATAGCCTTTTAGTATTCATAAGAATCTTTTTATATAAAATTTTGACTTTCAAAATCTTAATCCAATTTAATCCCCCTTGTTGAAGAGTAATGAATGGTGAATCATTTTGTAGGATAACATTTGAAACAATGAAGGACAATTGTTTGTTGTTTAAAGTTGCTTTGATTTATGTTAATAGGATTCTAGCCTGCTTTGATACCTTTTTAATCAAGGTTTTTATTGGAAAAACTAAGCTTGATGTAGCTTAAAGCCAAGCAAATTAATGTTACTGTTATATAAAATGCTCTTTTTGAAAATAATGCACTTAGGGATCTATTAATCTGAGTAAATACGCAATGACCTAGTTCATTCAAAAAATGAACGACTCAATAGTTTCTTGGAAAATGGTTCCATTGAAAATTACAAAGGATCGTGTTAGTATCTCCGTTTAGTTTCATTTAAAAGTTTTAAAAGTGATTGTTAATTTGAGGATGTGTACTATTAGATGTTTATATGGACGTTGTAATGATGTATCAACAATTTGGCTCAAATCAGTCCTTGTATTCTTCAGTACTTTGAATTTGTTCGAACTCATCAAAAGAAGCCATAGTTAACCCTGAACTCCATCAAACCCAAATTAGTCGTGCAGATATTATTGCTCTATCCTTTGCACTTAACGGCCAACATCATGTCCTCTCTCATGCTCTCTTAGTCTACATTTTAATTGTAGTAATTGATATTGTGCCCACCCACCAGCATCTAAATGGTTAAATTATTGTAAATTTGGAACTGGGGGATAACATGAAGTTTCTTATTTTGATATATTGATGATACTTTTGTCAATGGTGTGAATGTCTTTGGATTGAATGTTGTCAATATAGTGGGTCAACTTTAGTATTTACTAGTTAAATTTTGGTATATTGTTGCTTATAGTGAGTCAACTTTAGTATTTACTAGTTAAATTTTGGTACATTGTTGCTTACACTTAGAATTAATCAATCTGGATCGCTTTCTATATTTGGTGTAATTTCAGTGGTTCATTGTTAGATACAATTCCAAATACCATGGGGTTGTTTGTTACTTTGTTTAATGAATATGATTATATTCTTGGGAATAATATTTGTGGAAATACTACTAGTTATTATCAAGAATATTCAAAATTCTTACTGTTATCTCATCTTTTTATCTTATCTGCAGGTGTTAGTAATCAATATACCTATTCAGGTCTTGTAGTAGAAATGTAGAATGTGTAAATTATTTATTCATTAATTTATTGAAATGTTTAAACTGGATGGTCCTCTCACACTGAAGGCTAAATTGGGTTTGGTTTGTAACATATTGGTGGTCATATTAAAGTTAAATGAGCAAGCTGTTTTTGCCTTGTTTGTTCACTGACTATGGCGGATTGGCGGCCTAGTTGGGATAATGCTAATGTGTAGCATGTTGGCCCATGATTGACATCATGGGATCAAGCCGCGCTTTCTGTATAGCCATGTCCATATGGAAGTTTTAACACTTGAGGGTGTGTTTGGATGGAGGGTTTAGGAAGGGAGGGCTTACTTTCTTTTTTAAATTACAGATACTATAAAAGTGTTTATTAAAAAATTGAAATAGCAACATGATAAATGATTATATAATACTTCAATCACACTTAATTATTATTATTTTTTTTTATATTATGCATGATTTAAAAAAAAAAGTAAGTCCTCCCCTCCCTTCCCCTCGTAAACCCTCAATCCAAACACACCTATAGTAGCTTGTATTTTTAAATGGTGAAAAATGTAACAATAGGGTATATTATACGAAAACAATGGTTCAGGATAGTTTTATAACATCGATATATCCCATCATTGCTTGAATGTGGCTATAAATCGTTGATACCCTGATTAAACTCCACACCCAACTGTCATTGTAGTTACAACACATAAGAATTAGGATGTCTAAAATCATAAATTACATCACTTGGCCAATTTAGAAACAATATAATTTCAAATAACAACTTGACCTCATAGGTTACCCTATTAAGTAAAAGCCAAGATAGAATACTAATGCGTTGATATGGAATTAACTGCTGTGTGTGCAGAAGATGGTGATGTGTATTTATGGGGCTGGAAAGAATGTGTGCCTTCTGGAAAAGTTTTTACTGATCTCATCACTGTGGGAAGCCTCCAAAAGGATGTAGCTGGGAAACAAAGTTCGTCGGTAGCTGAGCAAGGTGCTGATCATCGCTTATGTATGCATCATAAATAATTTAACAAAAACGGGAGCTATCTGATTTTGTTTCGGGCAACTAACAGAATTTAAGACGTTAAACAGGAAGCCCGCAAAGCCCAAACACTAGTAGTGGGTCCGATTCTCATCATGACAACAAGAAAGTTGTAGAGGAAGCTGGAAAGCGAAGGAAGATCTCATTTGCCAAACAGGAGTCTGATAGTCAAGCATCTGGCGATGAATTATTTATTGTGTCCCCTTCTCTTGTTACCCTTGGCCATGGGGTGAAAATTACCACTGTAGCAGTTGGTGGGAGGCATACCTTGGCACTGTCAGGTAAATCCAGTGTTGTCAATTGCGGATTGCGGAAAATAGTGTTTTGTTCAAATTCCGCTACGTGACAGTGCTATAGCGCTGCTATACCCACTATTTCACAATATTTTGTGCTAAATAGCATATCGTGGAAAAATAGCGATTTGTTCAAATTCCGCTATTCAATAGCGTTATAACGCCACTACAGCTGCTATTTAACAACACTTGGTAAATCGTTTTCTGTATGTCTGGACTAATTATAACGATATTCTAGGTTGAGTTGGATCTTCCTTGTGGTTATATTATATAGTTTTGTAGGTTCTGTGAAGTACGAAGATATGGAAGGTTTTTGATGTAAAGCAAGACACCTGATGCAACATATTTTAACCGAAGTTTTCAGATGTGGGACAGGTCTGGGGTTGGGGCTATGGAGGCGAAGGACAGCTAGGTTTGGGTTCTCGAGTCAAGATGGTATCATCCCCTCATCGTATTTCATGTATCGAGTCTGCTTCTGGGAAGGATAAGTCATCTTTTCAGCAAGGAAGCACTGCTCTTCAATGTTCTAATGTTGCTGGAAATTATGTGACGGAAATAGCATGTGGAGGTCGGCATAGCGCTGTAATAACAGGTCAGTGCTCAAATGCTGTCATAACATGTGTTCTGCAAAAGTATCGCTGAATGTTTAAAAAGTTACATGATCTGCTGGCCATTTATGTCCTTTTCACAAAAAGTCAAACTAAATGCAATTTGAGAACCCTGTATCAGTTACTAAATGTCTATATTCTCAATGTAGTTCAAAGATATGCAAGTTCAATTAAGCACTCAATAAAAGAAATTCTAACATTGTTTATAAATTGCTTTTGTAGATACTGGGGCTCTTCTTACTTTTGGCTGGGGTCTGCATGGACAGGTAAGTCTGCTGCTTTTCGGATATTTTAGTATATTCCTCTAGTTTTCTGCTTAGATAAAAAAAACATTAGTTTTCATTGCAAAAGATCTGATGGAACTTGAACATGCTGAAAACTCTTGACATTGTGTTCGGTATCGGGTGGTATTCATAGGGTAACTGCTGATCCAGTTAGTTATTTTAATATATAGTTATTTAGGAGCAGTTAGCATTTTGTATAATATGCAGTATTTGTATTGATTAGGAGCAGTTAGGCAGTTTATGCAGTAATTTGTTTTGATTTGGAGCAGTTACAGAAAGTTTATGCCCTTAGTTTGTGTAAATAAAGTCATTTGGCCACAACAGTAGGGAGGGATTCAGAATTATTCAGTTAGGAACCTTATTGGTTTTGGCAGAGAGAGAGATGTCTATCTGTGTAGCTTTTGCTCTGGGATTACAAAGGCATAATCTTCTGTAATATTTTATTTTGAATCTATAATACTATTTCTTTTGGTTCTCTTTAATTCGGGTTCCTATCACATTGTTATCACGTGTTCATAAGGCCTTGTAAAGGAGGAAGTAGTAATGTAAAAAGTAGCATCAAAACTGTAAGTAACAAAGACTGAAGTTTGTTATCACAGTTATTACAACATAAAAAACAATGTCACATAGGTGGTTAGACCATATATAAAGCTTTTACATTTAATAGACAGGATGATAGCTTTGCGTTTGTTTAGTTAAGATTTATACGGACGCAAACACGGGAGATATTATGCATCCCAATGCAATTTTAACCGAAACAAGATATTACTACTTCTGTTAGTCTCTTCCTGTTGCGAGTGCCTTAACGCTAGACCAAGAGGCTTGAGTGGTTTGTAAGAAATTTAGCGTTCCATTTTGTTATATATTAAATTAGATGATCAGAATATAAGATAAGACGACTAAGATACATGGGAAACAAAAGGCTAAACAACAGACTCATGCTTAAACTATAATGTGGACAGAAATGGACTGTGATCCCAGATTAGGTGTTGAAATATTTGAATCCTACTTGGGAAATGAAATTGCCTATTCATCACCTGAGTCCTCAGGGTAGGGATGTCGGCAGGGTGGAGGTGGGGACTGGGGAGTACTCTCCTGCTCTTTGTACCTTATCTGTCATATTACCCAAGTTCATGTCTCTTCTACTCCTGTGGAGCCCCCCTGCAAGAATCTCCATGTACCAGTAATAATTGACGTCTCTACCTAAAGGTTAGTTTCCAGCTATTTTGTGGTGCTAGTCATCAAAGAGCCAAAAAAAGAAAATGTCTAATTAGGTTACCACCAATAATTCATTCATACAATATGATATTACATTGAAACAGCAAAATCTGTAATATACTGGAAGACTAGAGAAAAACATAAATATAATTCTTTGTAGATAAATATATGTGAGATTCTTTTAAGTCTTTTTGAATCCTAAAGGTACTGTTTTCAGATTGGTGGCACACTTACGATTTCCAACTTGTGTGGCAATGCCCAATGTGTTGGAAGTACACATGATCTCTCCTTGGAATTGTTGATGCTACTTATTCAAACCTCCCAATTTACTAATTAATACCATTGAGTGAATAGCTTGCCTCTTCCTGACCTCACTTGTTGGTTTTAGTTTAGTGTCACAGATTACTTCTACTTTATGAAACTTGCTGGAATGGCAAAGATTGTGTAACTTATACAAGTGGCTTATCTGTCATTTCTGTAACCTTTTTTGACGAAATTTTCTTCCAGTGTGGACAAGGGAATAATGCTGATCAGCTAAGACCAACTCTAGTTCCTTCTTTATTGGGAACTAGAGTGAAACAAATTGCTGCTGGACTTTGGCATACATTGTGTGTTACTGTAAATGGTCAACTTTACGCTTTTGGTGGGAATCAGTTTGGACAATTGGGCACTGGTAATGATCAAACTGAGGTATGTTTAATTTGCTCCTTTATCTGAATCACTGGTAATGATCAAACTGAGGTATGTTTAATTTGCTCATTTATCTGAATCCATTGTTAAACAAAACAACTTCTACAACTTCTTTAAACATGATTGTGCATCCAATAGTACTTAATTTTCTCATTTATCTGAATCATTTTGTTTCTTCTAGAACAATGTTGAATATACAATTGCAATTACAACATTTTAAACATGATAGGGTTTTTTTAGGCTATGAACCAAAATCCATGACTAAACTGTCCTTTAGTGATCATGTAGACTGTTAAATGGGCTACGGGACATTTAACAGTGTTAGTAGGAGATACTATGACATTATATCAAGGACATACTATGACTAAACAGACCTAATTCATTTAACAGTGTTAGTCCCTCTGCATCAGTGATAGGAATCCCTAAACCCTTCAGAAAACAGAATCACAAAATCAACTTAAAAGATTACCTTAAAAAGGGAACATCAGAATCACCAGAATCTTGATTATGTATATTATAATTGTGATCCAAATTACCAGAAAACTATTTCTCGTTGTCACGTGTTTTTTCTTTTTGCTAAACTTTTTTCCTCATGTTTTAACCAAGTAACAATGTTTTTTTCCTTTTCAGACTTCACCTAAACTGCTGGATACTTTCGAGAACAATCTTTCGAGCATAGTTTCTTGTGGGGCTCGTCATAGTGCTTTGCTAACAGGTATGCCTCCTTGATGATATGTTTAAGCTGAAAGTGTAGAATCTAATTGTTTTTTCTGAAGTTTAGTACTTTGAATCAAATTGGTTTTGAACACATTAATCATCTATGCTAAATTAGTTTCTGAAGTTCAGTACTTGAAATCAATTTGGAATAAGAAAATTTCATTGAAACTAACTCGTCGATCATGAAAGTACTTTCTGGAGTAAGTATTTAAAATCAAATTGGTTTTTAAACAATTATGAATGTCAAATTAGCCGTCCTAAGTGTCAGTTGAAATTCTAAATGTTATTCAAAGGTTCACTACAAAAGATTACAATTTCGTTTTTTCTTCTTCTTTCCAATTTCTCTCATTTTGGGACAGCTCCGTACAATTTTGGCGACATTATTTCGTATTTACTTATTTTCTAAACAACCTAAGTTTGTTTGCTGAAAATTATTATTTGTGGATAAGAAAAGGTAGTTACATTGCATAAGTCTTTAGAATAATTAAATTTATTCGTTAATTTTTTTTTAACAATCAATTTTGTCTTTAATAATAATATAGTTTCTCACTATATTCCTATTATAATGCTTCCGCATTTTCATATTGAAGATGATGGTCACCTTTTCACCTGGGGATGGAACAAATATGGCCAGGTATTCTCATTACCTGAAGCAATTATTACAATGAGTAGTATTATTATTAGAGTCGATTTCTAATGATTGTCTACCTGGGCAGCTTGGTTTGGGAGATTCTGTTGACAGAAACATTCCTTCTCGAGTTTCTATTTCCGGTTGCCGACCAAGAAATGTTGCCTGTGGTTGGTGGCATACACTGTTGATGGCTGATAAGCCTGTTTGACGTAATTCGCCCATGAGCATCAAGAAGGTCTCTGACTAGCCGACATTTCATTAATGAAATGTAGATATGTCCAAAATCACCTTTGATGGTCTGTTTTGTTCATTCTTCTCTTTTTTTCTTCTGTTTCGACATGCTTGCATTTTCTATGGCTTCATTTCTTGATTGTAGCTTGGGACTAACTTGGAGATCTGAGAACATGAGAAGGGTTTCAGTTTGGATGCTAACAAAACAATAAGGGTTAGGATCTAACATTGTTTTAATTATGGTTGTAAAGTATACTACCATTAAATGGATGAGATCAAATTTTATTCTTCCAAGGGTTAGTGGTTTTGTTTCATCATATTTGTGATTTCTTGATATGAATGTTTATGTAATATACTTTGTGCAATGGAAGAAGGTTTCTGCTGTTTGGAGATGATTTTATGAATTTGTATTATGAAGGCCCTTTTTTTTATTTTAATCTAGGTAATTTTATATAAATAATGGTTCAAAGATTAAAACTAAAAGCTAACTTTTTAAAACCATTATGAAAAATGATTAATTTAACATCAATATGTGAATTCAAACATAAATCATTTCCTGATTGAGGTATTTCTTTCATGCCAAGGCTAATATGGACCACCATTATAGGTCGTTCATGCCAAAGTTAATCAAATTCAATGATGTGCCATTTTACCAAATCTTTTTTTTTTCCCCCACCTTTTTTCTCATTCTAATCAACATTAGAATTTGCCTGCAATTTTAGTGTATATTATACATCAAAGTAGTCTCTTTTCTTCTATGTTTCTTTTACATTCCTCTTCCACTTCCTTTTTCTAGATAGCAGCCACAACCAACGCACTACCTAACCAAGTGATACATCAAAACAGGTCTGAAAATCCTCTTCAAAACATATACAGGTCTCAAAATGTTGACAATCCAAAACCCACACAACTTGTGAGATCTATCTAGCAATAAACCAAAATTTGACCTTCTTTTACCATCTAAAGACAAATGATTGACCTTTTTCCCTTCTCTAACTAATACAATTTTTTTTTTTTTTTTGTGTCGATAACACAGCTTGTCTTCAGTAGGTCTCGATGAGCTTGGAATAAATTTGTCCCTTTCATTACATAATGATTTTATAAGATAAAGCACCTCAACCTGTCAAGTGTCAATGATGTTGTCGAAACATAAAGCAATACCGACTATAAACTCATTCACTATTAATTAACTCATCGTGCTATTAGCTAGACCATCTACTATCAACTACTATAAAAAAAAAATATCATTGAAGAGGGAGTAGCTTTTAAGTGAAGTAATGCTACAATACTGCCCTTTCATAACAATACTGCCATCAATTTTGTAGACGTTCTGTTGGCTACTTAACGTTGGCTTGACAGACTAGTTGCAAGATTAGTGGCTGAAGAATCAGGTATTGAAGCAGTAAAATTTGGCAATATTTGCTCACTGTATCAATGTGTGACAAAACTTGATGAGCAATATCTATGGACTCATTCTCGCAGGAGAATGCTACTCAGGCCAAGGAAATCTATGGAAGCTTATTTTCAAAGAATTCTGCTCTTCTCCCAACAAGTTTTGCTACCACCCAACCAAACTGACTAAAATACCTCTGCATGAGTTAACAAACGCATGTGAAGATTGCTGCGTTAGTTAAGTCACGTAAGTGTAAAACACTGTGTGAGTTAACTCACGCTGCATATTAACACCTGCGTAAGTTAACTCACACCTACTGATATATCAGTACAACATTAAATGTTGCATTGATGTGCATTCAATGCAAACAATGTCATTAATGACATGTAATCTTTACACACTCATAATTGAACCGAATTACGCCAGTTTAACAACAAAATCACATATTGCACGTAAACGATCCAAATTACACAAAATCATCGTTTTTCTCGCAATTACATAATCACACATAAACGATCCAAACGGTCCAAATTACACAAACCTGCCGATAATGACCCGTAATCACTTAATCACGCTTAACAATACGTAAACGATCCAAATTACATGAATTTGTACTTAAATTCCCAAAATTAGATAACTGTCCAAATAACCAAAATTCATCGTTTTTCTCAAAATCACATAATCACAGATAAACGATCCAAATTACACAAATTCGTTGTTAATGACGCGTAATCACTTAATCACACATAATGACACATAAACGATCCAAATTACATCAATTTGTCCTTAAATTCTCAAAATCACAAAATCTCACATAAACGATCCAAATTACACATAACATAAATTCATTAAAATTCAACATTACAGACACAAATTCGAACACATTAGACTATTACACGTTCATTAATATTACATTTCAACGGATCGGACATAAAGATGTAAAGTGTTATTCTCAACCATTAATCTAAACATGTAATCAATGTCGCTATCATCTTTGAGAAGTTGTGGATAATACACAGTCTTTCAGAAGTCCTCTTCCTTATCCTCCTCCAAGTCTACGCCTGACACATCTACTATTACATCACATGTTCTTTGATTTGAACCAATATGGATAAAGAAGTCATCAAGTTTTGCCTTCACCTTGTCGGTGGGGTTTACAAAGAACCTAACCCTCTTTTTCACATCTACATAACGAACATAAAGTTTAACTGGATCTTGTGCATCTTCAGACATGTTTCACTTCACAAAATATAATGAAAAACAAATATGAGAGAAATGAGATAAAATAAATAGTTGAATAATTAAAGACAAAAAAATGTGAGCAATAATTGGCGTGACATAACCGGCCACAAAAAAAAAAATTTCACTTCATATATTGAAATAATATTAGTTACATATTGGCCACAAATATCCAAATTACATATCCGGCCACCAAAAACGCTCATGTAGTCACTCTTATGATTTCTCAACTCATGAATAAGTGCTTAACGAACCAATACATGATCTACCTCACCCATCCCCAAGTGCCTAGCTATGACCCGGAATCCACAATTACCATCCCCTTTAACATTCACAATTTTTTCAACAAAATGTCTCATGATATTTGGAATTTGTGAAATGTAAGGGATATTTCAAAACGATTTTGAAGTAGACGATGAAGCTTGTGAGCGGGAGTAAGTGCCAAGGCGTGCATCTTTCCTCTTTGGAAGTGACTTCTTGGGTTGTGAAGGTTGACTATCCGGATTTTGAGAATCAATAACCTCCCACCTAGAGGGGATTCAACCCGATGATGACACTTTGAGTGTAGACCTCTTCCTTTTAGGTGCTCCCTTGGTTACCACCTTTTTTGGAGGTGGAGACAAATTTGTGTCTTTCGAAAATGCTAATTGACGCATCATCTCTTTGATGTAGAGTTTTATCTTGCAAGGGCATTTCTTGAGACGTTCTTGAATGTCATTCCACTCCTCTATCACGGAAAAATCATCATCAACCTCTTCTCCTTGTACACTTAACATTTTCCAATGAGAGTATATATCATCCAATACAAGAGGCAATTTTTGTTTACTCTTCATGACAATAATACACGCACAAGGTAACCCGTACGATGTCTTTTGCACACAACCACAATCTTCCTTACCAAAGCCAAATGTCTTGGAGCGTTTGAATTCATCATAGATGAATTTCAATGCGCGTCTAGATACATAACCCTCCAACTCTCTCATCATCTTGATTTTTTTGTATTTGTGTTCCAAGACCGTTTTGTTCCTCCCAAAACTTCCTTGTATCTCACCAAATTGCACTGCCAACATCTTGTCTATTTCATCTCAACATGAGGCCAAATCACCCACACTACTCCTCAAATATCTTTTCAACACTCCATGAGCTGATTCAACAATGTTGGTGGTTCTACACCCTAGATGCAAGACTTTATTCGTCCATTCCCTCACAAATTTTTCCTTAAGGTTCAAAACCGTGGTTTCAACATATACAATGAATTGATGAAATGGCATGCACACTTCTTTGAATTTCAATAAAGCACTTGCATATGATTCCTCCGTAGGAGATTCAACCAACTCTTTCCAAGCGCTCACGATTTTCTCAACGACATCTCTATTTTTCTCCTTGTCCTTCTTCACTTGTTTCTTCTCAACTTTTGCACCCTTAGGAGGATTTGGTTTAACTCTACAATCCGTGATGCACTTAGCCCTTACATTCTTCGCAATATGAAAAAAACAAAGCATAGTGTCTGTTTCAGGGAAAACTGTGGCAACGACATTCATCAAAGCACCACCCTTGTCGGTGACAATCACCTTAGGCATGTTGTCTTTTGAGGACAAAATACCTTTCACCATCTTAAGTACTCAAATAAAGTTATCCTATTGTTCAAAGTGAAGAAAGGCAAAACCAACGGAATACGTCATTTTGGTAGAGGTGCAACCAACTATCTCAAATAACGACGTTCTGTGATTGTTGGTTTTGTAAGTGGAGTCCATGACCAAAACGGTTGGAAAAGTTTTGAGCAATTTAATTGACTCCGGCTGAGCAAAAAATATGTCTTGAAGAGTGGTTTCATCACTATTGCATCTTGTGTAATTAGACGTATTGATGCTCCACCAACTTCAAAATCAAGTATTGCAACTCTGTCATGTCACCTCTTTGCCCATTGCGCCATCTTTTTCGCACATTGTACACTTGCTTGATAGTTGTCACATTTTATTTGTTATTTTGCTTCAAATTGGTGAGAATATTCCGAGGCCCCGTCAAGCTCTTTGTCATGTCGATAACGTTTTTCTTCTCCTCCGCATTAAGTCTACTCGCAAGAAGGTGGCCTTGTAACTTTTCCTCCAACTCATGGTTGTGCATTCCACAAAGCCTTGCAATCCACCAATCATTTGTATCCTTATCAAAGAAACCTTTCAACCTAAACGGACATTGACATTTCCTTGAGTCGGTGCCTTCAAGGTTCGGTTTCTTCCTCGTCTTAGGTGGCTTGTATTCTCCACTCCTTTCACATTGAATCGTCAAGTATGACCTTTTTAAACTTGATTTATCTATACAAATTGTAAATCCGGCCTTTCCCGCTTATCGACGAACCCAACCAAGTAACTCTTCTCGCTCTCTCCATCTTTCATTTGTTGAAAAAAATGAGGCGGTCTCGCGACCTTTGCAATCAACACCGATAGGTTTTTCTTCAATTTTACCAATGTTAGATTGAAAGGGAATTTTGACTTTAAACGGTTTCTCATTAACGGTTTGTTTGACATCGCCGGAAGCTTCAATTTTGGCCGGTTTCGGTTCAACATCATCATCTGCCATATTGTCAACCATCTCACTCTATGTCTATTGAATAAAAAAATAACAAAGAAAAAATAAATAAATTACTTGTGCAACAAGCTAACAAAAGTGGCCCCAAAATTCAAAAAATATGAGCATTACTCCTGCGTGACTTAAGCCACCCTGAGCATTACTTCTGGGTGACTTAAGCCACGCAACCCTTAACCCATGCACAAGTTAACTTGCGCAAACTCCTTAACCCTACGGAAAACCAGACGAACCATCACCAAAAACCAGCAAAATGAGATGAGTTTAGATGATACAAGACCTAATATTTGATGTTTGATGAACGTAGAAACTTGCTTCCTGACGATTTGCAATGATTTGGAATGAAGATTTTGACCCAAAATTTCGTACTTTTTTGGTTTTTGAAGGTGGAGGGAAAGAAAATGGTGCTTGGAGTATGGACTGATGGGTTTTGTACATAAACAGTAACCCTGCGTTAGTTAACTCACGCAGGGGTATAATTGCCAATTCAATTGGGCGCGAATGTTTTGTGTTGGGAGAAGAGCAGGATTCATTTTCAAATGATGAAAATGAACATCGATGATACAAAACCCATGCAATACTTCATATACTATTACTTTTTCCACCCTACTACCTTCTCGTACGCCATATAAATTTTCCTAAAATATCCCTGGTTTGGATTTTAAAATCCGAAATAGATTGTTAGAGATTTTCGGATTTTTGAATCCGAAAAAAAAAAGTGAATTAATTGAATCTGTGTTGTATTTGATATCAAAGGTCTTTGTTGACCGCCGTAGAATCTCCACAAAAACTGCAAAACAATTGCAGAGATTGTTGAAGCATAAACACACCTAAAACTTTTATTTTAAGAAAATGTAAGAAATGATGATGAGAAGTGAGTAACGAAAGAATGAAATTGTTGAAGCATGTATGACTATTTATAGTCATACACATCTCCTACACTGTGAATACAGTCAAAGGAAACGTTTTCAATGTTCCAATCAACAAAAAATGCATTAAATATACCACAAACCGTCCAAATCTTGGGTTAAACACCGCAATCCATACAGTATCGGAGGTTTCAGATTTTATAGTCTGAAATGCTCTAAATATTTTTGGATTATATAATCCGAACAACACCATATTGTGTTTAAGTTTGATTTTTGGACGGTTTTCATGGCTAATGACATAGAAAATAAAAATAAAATACAACACATAAATAAACGACTTAAAAACCATAATAACAGAAATGATGAATCTTCTGGGAAGGTGTTCGAAGATGTGCTTTTGTACTTGATCCAGCTGACCTGCCAACTGACATATTTCGATCGGCATGTCAACTGGATCAAGTTCATAAGAACTTCTTCAGAATCAGATATGCAACATAATCATGAAAGAGCAGATGTTTCAAGAGGATTGCTTTGAGTTAGATCTTGTTGCCTGTCCAACTGAGGTATTTATATCGCCAAGGCATCATGATCTAGCTAATAGCAACCTCTTGGTGTTCATATCTTTCAGAAGGAATATTTTTTTGAATTTTTGTTATGTTTCAACAAACTAATGAAGCACACTTATTTATAGAAGTTTATGTGCGTCGTGGACCACAGAAATTGTCGGTGCAATGTGGAACACACAAAATACCTTGCTGAACTGGTTCAGATTATACAATCCGAACCTAACTTGCACCCTTTATAGGTGTTAATATCTTTTGAGAGATTTTCAGAGTTTAAATGAACATCTTTAGTGCAAAGTTCAGCGGAGGGATGTTTGACAGTTTAAATTAACATCTTTAGCCTAAACTTCAGCCAAGAGGTTTTTAACAGTTTAAATGAACATCTGTAGTGTAATGTTCAGCAGAGAGATTTTCGACAGTTTAAATGAACATCTTCAGCGTAAAGTTCATCGGAGAGATTCTCGGAAAATTTTAACATAGGGCATTTAATTTCAACGATTTAAATTAAATATAACAATTTCAAATACATCAAAGACATAGTTCAAGAAGGTAAAAGACGTAATAAAATAAAACATAACAGATCACGGATCAGCTAAACTAATTTCTTTGTCTGGTTCTTTGAACACGTTTTTTGACCCTCATTTATGAATCGTTACACTCTATGCAACTCATTCTTCACAAATTTTTCCTATAAATATCTTTCAAACCTATACAATTTCTCACACTATATCCTCCTCTCCTCCCCTTTCCTTCTACAACAATGTGTTTACATCGATGACCTTTCATACAAAAAGGCTACTTTGGAAATTCAGGGATTGTTTGAACGGTCAATAGGGATGGTGCCACGCTGCAAAGAAGCACGATTTATCTAGGTGTGAGGTTGGTCTGTCTGAGTCCAAGATTGACAACTAAGGTCTCTTTCACCCTAGACAGTAAACAAACCGCATCCTCCCCCGCCCCCCCCCACCATCTTTTTCTCCTTCCCCCTCCATCTCTTGCACCACAGGTTTAACTTTAGGTTTTTAATAGATTAGCTTTAGGTTTTGAATATTTTATGTAATAAGTTTTAAGCTTAAACTTTTTTTATTGTAAATGTATTGATATATTAATAAAATGAGATTTTGTTTGCATCATTTTATCCTTTTAATTTTCTGTATATTTACATTTATTTTATGTTTTTGTCAACGACACTACTTCTTTTAGCAAATGCTTATAAAATAACTTGCTAAAAGACACCTTCATAAAATGAGTCTTCTAGCAAAACCATATATATATATATATATATATATATATATATATATATATATATATATATATATATATATATAATCT